>Ga0265301_10000463_pt1 | contig 60064 bp, 39 predicted proteins | sample AusTroGonzalo_MG_2_FD_193488 | JGI IMG/M metagenome (GOLD analysis project Ga0265301, IMG submission 193488) | Bovine rumen microbial communities from tropical cattle in Woodstock, Queensland, Australia - Gonzalo_04 | ecosystem: Host-associated > Mammals > Digestive system > Stomach > Rumen ... | reverse complement strand
TACGTATGGATCAGGGCGGCCAGCACCCACGGAAGGAACGCGAGGGCCTGCATCTTGGTGTTGTGGCCGACCTGGATGATCTGCAGGTTGTAGGAGCAGAGCGTCACCGCGATGGCGCCGCCCACGGCCACCAGCGGGTGGATCCCCAGGGCTAGCATCAGCAGCCAGGCGCCGAGCAGCGACAGGAACAGGTAGGTCGCCGGACGGCGGCCGATGAGCAGGAAATCGTAGATTTTCTGCGTCCAGTCGCCGCGCGTGGAAGCGTGGATCGTGGCGGTGGGCATCCCGCCGAACATCGATTCGGTCCAGGCGGTCTGGTCGTCGGGATGGGCGGCGTTCCACTCCATCATCTCGTGCGACATCCCCTGCCAACCGGAGATGTCGCTCTGGTTGACGATCTTGCCGCCCAGCACTTGCGGGACGTAGGCATAGGAAAGGACGAGCAAGCCGACAAGGATGCCGGCGTACAGGAAGATTTTCTTCTTCATGGCAGTATTTCGGTCAGTTGCGCCGTGAGGGAGCGGCGGCTATATTTCTCGATGCCGGCGGTCTCCGGATGCTCCGCATCCAGGAAGGCGAGCAGTTCGTCGCGCTTGTCCCAGTCGTACATCTCCCCGGCCCCGGCATCCCGCAAAATCTGCGCCGCGGCGCCGTCTTCCTGGCCGATGCCCAGCACGGGACGGCGGGCGGCGAGGTATTCGAAGATCTTGCCGGGCAGGACCTTGGCGTACTCCGGCTCCTGGCGGAGCGGCAGCAGGAGGATGTCGGCCGCGCGCTGCTCGCGGACGGTCTCGTCGTGGGGCAGGTAGCCCAGCTCGACGAGGTTGTCGCCGAGCCCGCGGGCGCGGATGGCGTCCGTGATGGCCGTGTCGACCTTGCCGGCGAGGCGGATCTCCAGGCGGGCGCGGAAGGCCGGATCGGCCTGGCAGCGTTCCGCCAGGACATCCCAAAGGTTCAGCGGGTTGCCGTCGGCGGCGAACAGGCCGGTATGCACGAGGCGGAAGGCCGGGACGGCAGCAGCCCCTGCGAAGCCGTTTACCCGTGCAGGGTCGGGCACCAGCGAAGCGTCAGGGCCCGATAGCGAAGCAGGGGCTGTTGCCGTCCCGACCTTCGCAAAATCGTCCTCGTCGAAACCGTTGGTGATGAGGACGACGGGGGTCTTGGTCTTGCTGCGGAAGTCTGCCGCCACGGGCGGGCTCACGCTGACGACGGTGTCGGCCTCGTCCAGCACCGACTGCTCCAGGCGGTGGTGCCTGCGGTCGACGGCGGCGGAGAGGCCCAGGTGCTTGTAGAAGAACATTTCCGTCCACGGATCCCGGAAATCGGCGATCCAATGCAGCCCAAGGGCTCTTTTGAGCCCGCGGCCGATCAGGTGGACCGACTGCGGCGGGCCCGTGGTCACCACGGCGTCGACAGGATGTTCCTTGAGGTATTTGACCAGAAAACGCACCGACGGGCGGACCCAGCCGATGCGGGGATCGGGAATGAAGCAATTGCCCCGGATCCACAGTGACAGGCGTTGTTTCCAGTTCTTGTGCTGGGCGTTGACGGGATTGACCTCCGCGCCCTTCTTGCCGCCGGTCAGGCGGCGGTAGATCTCATACGGTTCGGTGATGTGGGTCTTGATCACCTCCGCGCATTCGGGGATGTCCGCCAGCAGGCTCTCGTCGCGTGCCAGCTGTTCGGGATTCTCCGGCGTATAGATCACCGGCTGCCAGCCCCGTTCCGGCAGGTATTTGCTGAACTTCACCCACCGCTGGACCCCCGAACCACCGGTCGGGGGCCAGTAATAGGTGATGATCAGCAGACGTTTCACCGCTTGTAGCCTTCGAGGTTGGCCTTGACGGTCTCCCAGTCATAGTACGGGCCCGTGACGGGCTCCAGGCCGCGGAGCTTGCGCTCCTGCTCCTGGTAGAGGAACTTCACGAGGACGTGCCCCGCCTTGTTCCGGTAGAAGACCATCTGCAGGTTGCTGGCCATGCAGATGTTCCAGAAGCCGAACCACTTCTGGCAGATCTCGTCGACCTCCAGGCGTTCGCCGACGCCCTCGACGCCGAGGTAGCTGGCCAGGGCCATCAGGGGGTAGTCGTGGCCGAAACGCAGGTCGGCGGCGTAGTTGCCCTTGGCGAGCGCCTCATCGGCCTTCTCGACGATGTCCTCGACGAGGGACTTGGCCATCGGGACGCGCTCCATACCCACTTCGACGGAGTTGCAGTGGCCCAGGTAGAGGAACATATTGTTCTGCGCCCAGCGACGGTAGATCGCGTCGAAGGGAAGCACGGAATACAGGTCCTCCTGGATATCGAAATCCTCCGCCACGACGGCCGTGTCGTACACGTCCTGCGTGAACTGGCGGGCGTTCTTGACGATCTTGCGGGCCGCCACCGGGTCGTTGAAGACGCGGGAGAGCACGCCGAGGGTGTCGTCCGGCACCTGGCGCAGCCACTCGAAGCTCTTGCGCATCGCGCGGCTCGTCATCCGCTCCCAACCCTTCTCGTTGTCGAGATAGTCCATGAACTTCTCACCGGTGTCGAGGCGGATCTGCAGCTTGGGATTCTGGCGGACCAGCGAGTTGGTGAAGGAGTTCATGCTGATGATGCAACGCTGCACCGTGCTCGAGAAGGCACGGGCGTTCTTCTCACCCTTGAACACGCCCGGATAGCGCTTGTACATCCGCTCCGCGATGGCGGCGTGCTCGCGCGCTCCGCGCTGCGAGAGGCGGCCGTCCATACCGTCCCAGCCGGCCAGCACGTCGCGGGCGCCCTGGAGCAGCATTTCGCCGTCCGGCGTGAGCAGGGACTCCTGCTGCGCCGCCTCGAGGACGGCGATCACGCCCAGGTAGGCCTTGCCGCCCCAGTTGGAGCGGGAGCCGTGGCGGCCGTAGTGGCTGATGTAGACCGGCTTGTACCCCTTCGGGGCCGGCGTGTCGTATATGGGATAGAATTCGTACGAGTTCAGATTGTTTCCCGCACGGGAGTGTTCTTCCTGCAGGGCGCGCACGGCGGTCTCGGAGCGCCAGGCCTGTGCAAAAGCAACTGACGCGCTGAGCGTGAGCAGGGCTGTGAGGACAAGGATGATTTTCTTCATTTTCTTCGGTTTGTTTGTTATTTCATAACAGACAAATATAGCCAAATTCTTATCCGGCGATCTGGCCCGTTCTGCAAAAGTAACACCAGCGCATATAAATGTATCAAAGGCCCAGTTCGCCCTTCAGCGCACGCAGGAGGTCGAAGGCCTGGAGGGGCGTGAGGTTGTTGAGATCGGCGGACTCGAGCTTGTCCTTGATGGAGGAAAGGGTCGGGTCGTCGAGCTGGAAGAAGGACAGCTGGACGGATCCGTCGTCCTCCATCGCCATCGCGCTCGCGTGCTTCTCGCGCCGCTCCAGGTCGCGCAGCGTCCGCTCCGCGGACTCCACGACCTCGCGGGGCATACCCGCCAGGCGCGCGACGTGGATACCGAAGCTGTGCGCCACGCCGCCGGGTTGCAGCTTGCGCAGGAAGATGACGTTCTTGCCCTCTTCCTTGACGGCGATATGGTAGTTCTTGACCCGGGGATACTGCTCCTCGAGGTCGTTCAGCTCGTGGTAGTGCGTGGCGAAGAGGGTCTTGGCGCCCTTGCCGTTCTGGTGGATGTATTCCACGAGGGCGCGGGCGATGGACATGCCGTCGTAGGTGGACGTGCCGCGTCCGATCTCGTCCAGCAGCACCAGCGAGCGGGCGCTGAGGTTGTGCATGATCATCGCGGTCTCGAGCATCTCCACCATGAAGGTGGACTCGCCGCGGGAGATGTTGTCCGTCGCGCCGACGCGCGTGAAAATCTTGTCGAAGTAGCCGATCTGCGCCGACGCCGCAGGCACGAACGAGCCGATTTGCGCGAGCAGCACGATGAGGGCGGTCTGGCGCAGGAGGGCGGATTTACCGGCCATGTTGGGGCCGGTCAGGATGATGATCTGCTCGCCCTTGCTGTCCAGGCGGATGTCGTTGGGGACGTATTCCTCGCCCACGGGCATCAGCGTCTCGATGACGGGGTGGCGGCCCGCCTTGATGTCGAGCACGTTGCCCTTGTCCATCTGCGGGCGGCAGTAGTTGCGGTCGAGCGCCTGCTGCGCGAATCCCTGCAGCACGTCCAGGCGCGCCAGGATGCGGCAGTTCTCCTGGATGTCGCGGATGGCCTTCTGGACCGCCGCGACGAGTTCGCCGTACAGGCGGCTCTCGATCTCGTAGATGGCCGCCTCGGCGCCGAGGATCTTCTCCTCGTATTCTTTCAGCTCCGGCGTGATGTAGCGCTCCGCGTTGACGAGGGTCTGCTTGCGGATCCACTCCGGCGGGACCTTGTCGCGGAAGGTGTTGCGCACTTCGATGTAGTAGCCGAAGACGTTGTTGTAGCTGATTTTCAGCGAGGTGATGCCGGTACGCTCGCTCTCGCGCTGCTGCATCTGCAGGAGGTAGTCCTTGCCGCCGCGCGAGATGGCGCGCAGCTCGTCCAGCTGCTTGTCCACGCCCGCGGCGATGACGTCGCCGCGCCCGAGCTGCGAGGCGTCCTCCGCCAGCGTGGCGGTGATGCACTCCAGCAGTTTGTCCGTATTGCGCAGGCCCTTGATGAGCCGGTCGAGCGCCGCGCAGCCGCTGTCGCCGCAGAGCTCGCGGATGGGCGTCATCCGGCTCAGCGAGCGGCCGAGCTGGCGGACCTCCCGCGGGAGGATCTTGCCGTTGGCGGCGCGCGAAATGATGCGTTCCAGGTCGCCGATCTCGCCCAGGTTGCCCTGGAGCTCGGCGAGCAGTTCTTCGTTGTCGTGCAGGAGCTGCACCACGTCGTAGCGGGATTCCAGCTCCTTGAGGTCCATCACCGGCATCGCCAGCCACTGGCGCAGCAGGCGGGCGCCCATCGGGGTGCAGCAGCGGTCGATGACATCGACCAGGCTGACCCCCTCGCGCCCCGCGTTGCTCTGGAAGATCTCCAGGTTGCGGAAGGTGAACTTGTCCATCCACACGAACTTCTCCTCGTCGATGCGGCCGATCGAGCAGATGTTGCCGAGGCCCGCGTGCTGCGTCTGCTCCAGGTAGACCAGCAGCGCGCCGGCCGAGCAGATCGCGAGCGGGAAGCCGTCGATGGCGAAGCCCTTGAGGCTTTGCGCCTTGAGCTGCTTGCAGAGCCGCTCCACGGCGGCGTCCTGCACGAAGGCCCATTCGTCGAGGCCCGTGGTATAGAAATCGCCGAAGCGCTCCTTGACGGCGCGCAGCACCTCGCGCTGGACCACCAGTTCCTTGGGCTGCAGGGAGCTGAGCAGCGTGCCGATGTAGTCGATGCTGCCCTGCGCCACCTGGAAGGTGCCCGTGGACACGTCCAGGAAGGCGGCGCCGCAGCTCTGGCCCTCGAAGGTCAGGCCGGCGAGGTAGTTGTGCTCCTTCTGTTCGAGCATCCCTTCGCCGAAGGCGATGCCCGGGGTGAGGATCTCCGTGATGCCGCGCTTGACGAGCTTGTTCTTGACGAGCGCGGGGTCCTCCAGCTGGTCGCAGATGGCGACTTTGTAGCCGCCGCGGACGAGTTTCTGGAGATAGCCCTCGATGGCGTGGTGCGGGAAACCGGCCATCGGGGTGTCGCCCTTGTCGCCGTTGGAGCGGCGGGTGAGCACGAGACCGAGCACCTTGCTCACGAGCACGGCGTCGTCGGAATAGGTCTCATAGAAATCCCCGACGCGGTACAGCAGTACCGCCTCGGGGTGTTGGGCCTTGATGCTGAAATACTGCTTCAGCATCGGGGTATCTTCGCCTTTCTTCGCCATGGTTGTCTAGAAAGACAAAGATACTATTTTTTTCATCATCCTCGACCGACCGGAGACTATTGCTTGATCGCGCCCATCAGCAGGATCGCCCCGGAGGTCGTTTCCCGGATAACATAGAGGAAGGGCCTGTTGAGATCGACCGTCACCCGCTTCAGCTCCGGTTCCCTGGGATTCGCAGAGCCAAGAACCATCGTGAGGGCAGTAGCCGCCGCGAACTCCGTTCCCGTTTCCGTCACGTCAACCTGCGTCTTATGGATGATCTTGTTGATGAGCAACGGTTCTTCGCTGATGCCGGAGAAGTCTGCATCGGGAGAGAAAGGCAGCCGGAGGCCCAGCTTCTTCAGCGCACCAAGCAGTTCATCTTCCGCTTTGAAAGCTTCAGACCACTTGGGGAGATACAACGTCACTTTCGCGCGTGCCGCCCCGGAATAATAGTCGTCATGCAGGCCGGCCAGGACCCCTGACAGGGATTTCCTTTCTTTCGGGAAGATGATGTCCATCTTGTAGGCGCCGTTGCCATAGGGAATGCCGACATACTCGAAATCCTCATTCGCCTTGTAAGAGAGCTCTTCATCTTCGACATAGAGATAATCTTTCTTGGAATTGTACCGGGCGCCGGCTTCCGCGTTGAAGCGGCGTCCCGGTTTGACCGTCCACGTGACCGCCCACGGCGCCTTGAAAAGCAAGGCATTGATCAGCACCATCCGATAGTCGGGGCTCTGGTTGTCAAGGATGGTCGGGATTTTGCCGTCCGTCTTGTCGGAACACCACCGGTTGATCTCGTCATAGGTTTTCGGCAGGGAAAAATCCACCGACGCAGCGTCGGCGGCATAATAATCCGTCAGCGCTTTCATATAGTCCGGCTTGACGCTGAAGTCCTTCGCCATCCAGCAGGAATTGGCACTGGTGAAGAGCACGTTGCGGTCGGCGGTCTTCAGCCCGTCGATCATCTTCTTGTAATAGGCGCCGACCTCTTCTTTCCCCGCGTCGCCCCAGCCAAGCACCCGCGCCATCTCCGCATAGGTGTCGCCATCCGCACCTTCCGCCGCCATCGACAGGGCGAGCGAGATGCTCAGCGGCGAGATCGCCATATTCTTCCCTTCCTCTTGCAGCTCGCGGAACAGTTTAAGGCCGAAGGCATTGCTGGCGACATTGACGGCCTGTTCGACTTCCGTCAACTCGATCGGCACCAGCTCCGCGGCCTCGACTTTCCCGGGCGTCCCGGGATCGATCTTATTACACGCCGGCAGGACCGCGCAGGCGGCCGCAACCAGCAACACGGCAGTTTTCATCATAGTTCTTGATTTCATTTCTTTTAGTATTTTAAATTGAATTTGAGGATCGTTGAAGCGGGATTACTTCGTAAGGCGGATGATACGACCCTCCACCGGCTTGCCGTTCACCTTGATTGCCGTAAACTGTTCCGGGTCACCTGTTATATCCCAGCGGAAGGCGTGCTGGATCCGGATGATATCCTGGCTGCGGTCCGGCCAGTAGATGTGCAGGTCCGCATCCCACTTTTTGGTGCTGTCCAGTTCACCAAACATAAGGAGCACGTCGTCATCAGACTCCGTGTACCAATTGGGGACAAGGTAGAGGCCCCGCAGGATGGCAAGATAGGCTTTCGTCTCCAGCCAGGGCGCCGAAACGGGCCCGCTGAACTCCTGCCCGTCGAACGTGGCCAGGATCGGCGTGTCCAGCCAGTTGCCGGGCGTGGATTCGTCGAACAGGTTGTTTCCCTGCCCGTCCGTCACCTCGAAGGCAAGCGTGAGGGGAGCAAAATCCCAGATCATGTCTGTTCTGGAACCATAGCTCTTCTTTGCGAGAAATTCCTCAAACGGATCCTTCTCGCACGAAGCCAGCAGCAGCACCGCTGCCAAGATGTAAAGAAACTTTTTCATATTCCATCGATTTGACTCATTCATAAAACGCTCAAATCCCCGGAATACTTCTCCGTCATCCACAGAATTACCCCTTTTTGTGGACAGATTCCTTTTTCCGTGAAACGGACTAGGCGAAGAAATTGGTAAGGAAGATGATGACGATGGCCGGCGGCGCGATGTAGCGCAGCAAGAACCAGAACGCGTCGAACACGGCGCAGTTGAAGCGGGCGGTGCCGCCGCTGGTGAACTCGTCGCGGACGGCGGAGCGGTCCATCTTCCAGCCGACGAAGATGACGAAGAGGAGGCCGCCGAAGGTCATCAGGAAGTTGGAGGTCAGCCGGTCGCAGAAATTGAAGACGGTCAGCCCGAAAATCTTCAGGTCCGCCAGCGGACCGAAGGACAGGGAGCACAGGGCGCCCAGGGTCCAGGTGCCGAGGAAGATCAGAACGGTCGCGCGACGGCGCGTAATATTCTTCTGCTCAACCAGATAGGCCACACCCACCTCATACATCGAAATGGCCGAGGTGAAGGCCGCGAACACAATTGTTACAAAGAAGAGGACGGCCACCACGGCGCTCAGCCAGGGAGCGGACGCGCCCATCTTGGCGAAGATATACGGCAAGGTCTCGAAAATGAGCCCCGGGCCGGCGCCCGGCTCGATTCCCGCGGCGAAGACGGCGGGCATGATGGCGAAGCCGGCGATCAGCGCGAACAGCAGGTCAAACGCCACGGTACCAAGACCTGTAACAAGGATGTTCTCCTTTTTATGGATGTAAGATGCGTAGGTCAGGATGGTCCCGACACCCAGCGAAAGCGAGAAAAAGCTCTGGCCCATCGCCGCGGCGACGGCCGACGGCGTGATCTTGCTGAAATCCGGCTTCACCAGGTAGGTCACGCCCGCCCGGGCGCCGGGCAGCGACACCGAATAGACCAGGATCACCACGATCAGCACGAAGAGCAGCGGCATCGTGATCTTGTTGAACTTCTCGATGCCCGACTTCACGCCCGCGGAGACGATCAGCGCGCAGCCGCCCAGGAAGAGCGTGTGCGCGACGAGCGGCTTCCAGGGCGAAGCGATGAAGCCCCCGAAGGCCGACGACACCGTGCCGATCGCATCGGCGTGGAAACCCGTCGTCAGGGCCTGGCCCAGATAGCCGAGCGACCAGCCGCCCACCACGCTGTAGTAGGACAGGATGATCAGCGGGGAAAGGACCGTCAGCATCCCCAGCCACTTCCAGCGCGTGCCGGGCGCGAGCTGCTCCATCGCCCCGATGGTGCCGGAATGCGTCCGGTGCCCGATGATGGCTTCCGCCAGGAAAATGGGCAGCGACAGCAGCAGGCAGGATGCCAGGTAGATGATGATGAACGCCGCGCCGCCCGTCTGGCCCACCATATAGGGGAAACGCCAGATGTTGCCCAGGCCGATAGCGGAGCCCGCCAGGGCCAGGATGGCCGCGGCCCGGCCGCCGAACAATTCACGCCTCGCCTCCATCGCCTACAGCATAAAGTTCGTGAAGAAAATGATGACCACCGCGACCGGCGCGACCCACTTGATCAGGAAATAGACCACCGGAAAGAGCTTGCCGTTCAGCGGCAGGCTGTCGCCGTTCGTGAATTCGTCGTGCACCACGCGGCGCGGCAGGATCCAGCCCACGAAGAGCACGGCCAGCAGCGCCATCACCAGCAGCAGGATGTTGGAGCACACCCAGTCGAAGAGGTCGAAGATGCTCATTCCGGCAATCTGCACGCCCGCGAGCGGGCCGAACGACAGGGAGCACAGCACCCCGAAACCGCCGCAGATCAGGAAAAGCAGCGCGCAGGCGCGGCCGCGCTTCATCCCGGCGCGTTCCATCAGGAACGACACGCCCACCTCGACCAGCGAGATGCAGGACGTCATCGCCGCCACGATCACCGTCAGGAAAAACAGGATCGCCATCGCGGAACTGAGCACCGGCATCGACTCGCCCATCTGCGCGAACACAAACGGTACGCTCTGGAAAATGAGGCCCGGACCGGCGCCCGGCTCGATCCCCGCGGCGAAGACCGCGGGCATGATGGCGAAACCCGCCAGGATGGCAAAAAGCAGGTCTGAGACCGCTGTACCCGTGCTTGTAACAAGAATGTTCTCCTTCTTGCTGACGTAGGAGCCATAGGTAATGATGGCGCCCATTCCCAGCGAGAGGGAGTAAAAACTCTGTCCCATCGCATACGCGAAGGTGCGGGGCGTCAGTTCGCTCCAGTCGGGGTGCGAGAGGTAGCGCACCCCCGCGCCGGCGCCGGGCAGCGAGACCGAATAGATCAGGATGACGACGATCAGCACGAAGAGGATGGGCAGGGAGACCTTGCTGAACTTCTCGATGCCGGACTTGACGCCGCCGGCGACCACGCCCACGGTGATGGCCAGGAACAGCAGGTGCATCAGCACCGGCGTCCAGGCCGACGAGACGAAGCTGCCGAACAGGCCGCTCACCTCCTCCGGCGCCGTGTGCACGAACGCCAGCGAGCAGGATTTGATGAAATAGGACACCGACCAGCCGCCGATGACGCTATAGTAGCAGGCGATCAGGGTCGGGATGAGGATCGTCAGGTAGCCGGCGGTCTTCCAGAAAGGATGGTGGCGCGACAGGCGCGCGAAAGCGTCGCGGGCGTTGGTGTGGCTGCGGCGGCCGATCATCACCTCCGCCAGGAAGACGGGCAGCGAGATGAGCAGGGTGGCGAGGATATAGACGAAGACGAACGCGGCGCCGCCGTGCTCGCCCGCCATATACGGGAACCGCCAGATATTGCCCAGCCCGATGGCGGAACCCGCCATCGCCAGGATCACGGCCAGGCGGCCGCCGAATTTTTCCCTGTTCTTAGATACCATAACACTACCAACTGCCGCTTGTCGTCGGCCCCGCCGGCCTGGCCGGCACGAGACCTAACGCCGGACGTAGGTCACGAACTCGTATTCGAGTCCGGATTCGGCATCCTTCAGGACGCCGGAACGGGCCTCAACGACCCAAATATCGGAATTAATTTCCGGAAAATAAGCATCCGCATCCGGAATTGTCGCGTGGATGTGCGTGATAAACAGGCGGTCCATCGTGTCGATGACCTCCTTGTAGACCGACGCGCCGCCGATCACGAACACGCGCGGCGCGGGGTCCGCCGCAGCATACGCCGCCTCCATCGTGGGCACGCAGGTGACCCCCTCGATGGGGGTCTGCCTGCGCGTAAGCACGATGTTGGTGCGGCCGGGCAGCGGGCGTCCGATGGACTCGAACGTCGTGCGGCCCATGATCACGGGGCAGCCCAGCGTGATGCGCTTGAAGTACTGCAGGTCCGCCCGCAGGTGCCAGGGCATCTGGCCGCCCCGGCCGATGGCGCCGTTGTCCGCCACCGCCACGATGAGGTTCTTCTCCATCATACCGCGACCGGAGCCTTGATGGCCGGCCAGGGGTCGTAGCCCTCCAGGGTGAAGTCCTCGTAGGTGAAGTCGAAGACGCTCTTCACGTCGGGGTTGAGCTTCATCACCGGCAGGGGGCGCGGCTCCCGGGAGAGCTGCTCGCGCACCTGGTCGAAATGGTTGAGATAGATGTGCGTATCGCCCGTGGTGTGGATGAACTCGCCCGGCTGCAGGCCGCAGCTCTGGGCGATCATCATCGTCAGGAGGGCGTAGGAAGCGATGTTGAACGGGACGCCGAGGAAGGTGTCCGCGCTCCGCTGGTAAAGCTGGCAGGAGAGCTTGCCGTCCGCCACGTAGAACTGGAACAGGCAGTGGCAGGGCGGCAGCGCCATCTTGTCCACCTCGCCCGGGTTCCACGCGCTGACGATCATCCGGCGGGAGTCGGGATTGTGGCGGATCTGGTCGATCACCTGCGAGAGCTGGTCGATGCTCCGCCCGTCGGGGGCGGGCCAGCTGCGCCACTGGTGCCCGTAGACCGGGCCCAGGTCGCCGTTCTCATCGGCCCACTCGTCCCAGATGGACACGCCGTGGTCCTTGAGGTACTTGATGTTGGTGTCGCCGGCGATGAACCAGAGCAACTCGTAGATGATGGACTTGAGGTGCACTTTCTTCGTGGTCAGGAGGGGGAATCCCTCCGACAGGTCAAAGCGCATCTGGTGCCCGAAGACGCTCTTCGTGCCCACCCCGGTGCGGTCGTGCTTGACCACGCCGTGGTCCATGATTTCCTGGAGAAGGTCGAGATACTGCTTCATTATTTCCTGACCCCGAATGCGTAGATGATGGCCTCGTGGAAGTTCTTGCCCGGCTTCAGGACGGTCGAAGGATAGGCCGGCTGGTTGGGGCTGTCCGGGAAGTGCTGGCACTCCAGCGCCACGCCGTCGTAGTCGTGGTAGATGCGGCCGCGCTTGCCCTGCGGGCATCCGCCGAGCCAGTTGCCGGTGTAGACCTGGAGACCCGGCTGGGTCGTATAGACCTTGAGGGTGCGGCCGCTGCGGTTGGACCACAGTTCGGCGGCCTCCTGGAGCTGGCCCTTGCAATAGCCGTCGATCACCCAGCAGCCGTCGTAGCCCTTGCCGTAGTTGAGGGCCGGGAAGTCCTTCTTGATGTCGCGGCCGAGGGTCTTGCCGTTGAGGAAGTCCATCGGGGTGCCTGCGACCGGCTCCGGATCGCCCAGCGGGATGAGGGTCGGGTCGGTAGGCAGGTATTCGGAGCAGTTGAGCTTCAGGAACTGGCGGAGGACGGAGCCGCCGCAGTTGAGGTTGAAGTAGGCGTGGTTGGTCAGGTTGATGACCGTGCGGGCGTCGGACTTGGCGGTGAAGGTGAGGCGGAGCTCGTTCTCCTCGCTCCACTCATAGCGCGCCACGACCACGACCTGGCCGGGATAGCCCATCTCGCCGTCGGCGGACACGTATTTGAACTCCACGCCGCCCTTGTGCTTGCGGGACGCCCAGACCTTGTTGCCGAAGCCTTCGGGGCCGCCGTGCAGGTGGTTGGGACCGCAGTTGACGGGCACGCTGTAGGCCTTGCCGTCGAGGCTGAACTTGCCCTTGTTGATGCGGTTGGCGAAACGCCCGGGGCACTTGCCCATACAGGGACCGTCGCCGATATAGCTTTCGGGCTTGGCGTAGCCGAGGGCGACGTCGCCGAGCTTGCCGTCCTTGTCCGGGACGTTGACGCTCACGATGGCGGCGCCGATGCTGCCCAGCACCACGGAGGCGCCGCTGGCGTTGGTGAGGGTATACTTGTAAATGGGAGTGCCTTCGGGGGTCCTGCCCCAGATTTTTCTACTGATAGCCATATGTTATTGATTTTGTTGGTTTTGCAGCCAGGAGACGACCCGTTCGACGGGGGCGTCTTTCATCAGGATCCGCTTCTCGCCGTCCAGCAGGTACAGCGAGGGGATCGCCCGGACATTATAAAGCCGGTCGGAGCGCACGAGCCCGTCGGGGTCGTAGCCGCAGAGCCAGGTGCGCGGGTAGTTGGGTTCGTAGGCCCGCCAGGCGGCGATGTCTTCGTCGATGTAGACGTTGACGACCGCGAAGCCGCCCTCGCGGATGCGGCGGTCGAGCCCGGGCACGGCCTGCAGGGCGTCGATGATGTCCTGGCAGGCGTGGCAGCCCGGATTGCTGAAGAAGAGCAGCGTGGCGCGGGCGCGGACGTCGTGGAGGCGGTGCGTGCGGCCGCGGGCGTCTCGGAAGCGGAAGTCCGGGGCCACGGAGCCGACCGGCGCGAGCGCGCACATCCTGCGTTCATAGGCATAGCCCGGGCGGGCCTCCTCCCGGGTGAAGGGAGAAGCCGCCAGCCCCGCGACGAAGGGCAGATAGAGGTCCTCGTCGCGGACGGGGGAATTGGGGTCGTAGAGATAGCGGGAGACGATCTCCTCCATCTGCAGATAGACGTGCGAGGCCGTGTCGGCGGCCTGGCGCTGCTCGATCTGCGAGAAGAAATGCTGCATCTTGCGCTGCGCCTGCTGGAGCGGGATCTGCTGCAGGAGCTGCACGTAGGCGCCGACCTGCCCCTCCACCTCGTGGATGGGAACGCCCAGCACGGCACCCGTGTCGCAGGGGCCGTCGCCGGCGAAGAACGGGTCCCAGAAATGGTCCAGGAACCAGTCCTGGCGCTCCGCGGCGTCGACATAGACCGCCGGGATCTCGGGGTAAGGGAAGGAGCGCAGCTGCGGCGCGGCGGGCGCCTGCGCGGTGCGCCGGCAGGCCACCGGAAGCAGCGCGGAGAGCAGCAGCAGCGATATGAAGACCTTTCCTCTCATTCAAGGCATAAAGTTAACCAAAAATTTTTTTCTTGGGGCCGAATTGCTACTTTTGTGTCTATGCTTAGAAGAAGCTTCCTCCCGCTGCTGGCGGCCCTGCTGACCACCCTCCCCGCCGCCGCCCAGTTCCATACGATGGGCGACGATCCCGGCGGCCTGCGCTGGAACAGCATCGAGACGCCGACCTACCGGGTGATCTACCCGCGCGGGCTCGACTCGCTGGGCCGCGCCTACGCCATCGCCCTGGAGCGGGCCGCAGGCCCGGTCGGCGCCAGCATCGGCGCGCGGCCCAACGCCGCCTATACCCGGCGGATGCCCGTCATCCTCCACCCCTACACCGCCTATTCCAACGGCCAGGTCACCTGGGCGCCGCGCCGGATGGACCTGCTGACCACCCCGGACGCCTTCTCCGACGAGGCCACGCCCTGGATGTCGCAGCTCGCCATCCACGAGTCGCGCCACGTCGCGCAGATGCAGGCGATGGCGCAGAAGCCCTTCCGCTGGCTGAACGTCCTCACCGGACAGGGCGCCGCGGGCGTGCTGGCGGCCATCTACGGCGGGCCGGCCTTCTTCGAAGGCGACGCCGTCACCGCCGAGACGGCCCTAACCCGCGGCGGACGGGGCCGCACCGCTTCCTTCCTCGAATACTACCGCGTGAGTTTCGCCGCAGGCGATTTCCGCGACTACTGGCGCTGGCGCTACGGCTCCCAGCGCTACTACACCCCCGACTACTACCGCGCCGGCTACCTGGCCGTCGCCGGCATCCGGGCGCAGTTCGACGTGCCGGACCTGTCCGCGCGCTTCTACCAGCGCATCGCGGACCACGGCGGCATCGCCTTCCTCAACTGGGACAAGACCGTACGGGAGGCTACCGGCAAGCCGTTCAAGGAGGCGTTCGCCGAGGTGTGCGCCGCCCTGCAGAAGCAGTGGGCGGCGGACGACGTGCGGCGCGGACCGTTCCTGACCACGGACGTGCTCGGCCGCGTGCCGCGCCGCTTCCTGGAATACACGGACCTGAGCGCCAGCGAAGGCGCGGTCTTCGCCCTGCGCGGCGGCATCACGCAGCCCCTCCGGCTCGTGCTCGTCGGCGCGGACGGGACCGACACGCCGCTCACGCTGATGGGCAGCTCCGTCTCCACGCCGCGCTACAGCGCGCAGACCGGACAGCTCTATTGGAGCGAGGTCGTGCGCGACGCGCGCTGGTCGTTGCGTTCCTATTCCGTCATCCGCGTCTCTGACGGGACCGCCACCCGCACCCTGACGCACGGGACGCGCTACTACCATCCGGCCCCCGCGCCGGACCGCCCGCTGCTCGCCGTCACGGAATATCCCGTGGACGGGACGAGCCGCGTGGTCCTGCTGGACGTCGCCGACGGCTCCGTCCGGGAGCGCTGGAACGCCCCCGCCGGGATGCAGGTCCTGCAGACCGTCTGGGTGGGCGGGCGGCTCTACGCCAACGCCATCACGACCCACGGCTACGGCCTCTACACCCTGCCGGACTTCCGGCCCGTCCTGGGCCCCCGCGCCGTCAAGATGGAGAAACTGTGGGCGTACGGCGGACGCCTGATGTTCACCTCCGACCTGAGCGGCGTGAACGAACTCTACGCCTACGACCCGGCCGACGGCTACGTCCGCCAGATGACCAACACGCGCTTCGGCGCGTCGGACTTCGCCGCCGTGCACGACACGCTCTATTATTCCGCGCTGCAGCCCGAGGGGCGCCTGCTCCACAAGGTCCCGATGAACCGGCTGCGCCCGAAAGTCGCCGACTTCTCCACGCTGCCGGCCTTCCCCCTCGCCCGGAAGCTCGCTGAAGGCGAGCCGCAGACGGCCGACGAGCCCTTCCGCGTCGGCAAGCCGAAACCCTACAGCAAGCTCGGACACCTGTTCCGCTTCCATACCTGGCTGCCGGTCTATGTCAATTACGACGGCGTGGACCAGCTCTCGCTGAACACGATCACGCAGGACGCCGGCCTGGGCGCGACCGCCTTCTGGCAGAACGACCTGGGCACCTCCTCCGGCTACGCCGCCTACCACGCGGCCTACGAAGAAGGCTCCTGGCGGCATTCGCTGCACGGCAAGTTCACCTACACGGGCCTGTATCCCGTCTTCGAACTGTCCGTGGACTTCAACGACCGCAACGCGCTGTCCTACAACCTGGAGAAGAACGAAGAGGCGAAGACCATTTCGCTGAAGACCAGCCCGCTGGGCGATCCGGCCGGCTCCGCCCCCGTCCCGTCCTTGTATGCGAACCTGCGCACCTATATCCCGTGGAATTTCTCCTCCGGCGGCTACCTGCGCGGCCTCGTCCCTTCCGCGTCGCTGCAGCTGACCAACGACCGCTTCCAGGACGGCCGGCCGATGCACCGCGCCACCTTCAGCCTGCGCGGCTACACGATGCAGCATACGCCCGCCTCGCGGGTCTATCCGCGCTTCGGCCTCGGCGCCGAGCTGGGCTACAGCGTCCGCTGGATCCCCAAGCTCATCGCGCCGTCCGGCTACGCCTACCTGTACGGCTACCTGCCCGGCCTGCACGAGACGCACGGCCTGCGCTGGAGCGTGCTGGGCGGAAAACGCTTCGACGGCCTGTTCTCGGAGAGCTTCGCGAACGTCGCGCCGCGCGGCTTCACCTCCGCCGTCACGCGCCGCCTCGCATCCTACGACACGCAGTTCAAGGCGGCGGTGGACTACAAGCTGCCCCTGCTCCCGGTGGACCGGGCGCTGCTGGGGCCCGTGGCCTACCTGCGCAACTTCGAGCTGACCCTGCACGGGGATTACGCGGCCTTCGCCGCGGAAAACGCCAACGGCTCGCTCTACAGCGTGGGCGCGGACCTCGCCGCGGTGCTGGGCAACCTCCTCTGGATCCCGTACCCCACGCGCATCGGCGTGTCGTACAACTATAACGGCGGAAGCTCCTACGCGGCCTTCGCCGCACAGAAGCTTCCGGTCGAACGACACCGGATCTCGATGATCTTCAGCGTCGAGTTTTAGTAGAAGAGTTTGCGGTCGATGCCGCGTCCCATCACCTCATAGCCTTTGGCATTGAGGTGCAGCCAGTCGTTCTCGAAGAGGTAGGCGGGATCGAGCTTGTCGGGATCCTGCGGGTCGGCGACCATCCGGGCGAAGTCGATCACCCCGTCGAACAGGTCGCTCTCGCGGATCCAGGCGTTGAGCAGCTGGCGGCCCTTCTCGTGCTCGCCGGTGCCTTCCTTCTCATAGAAACTGCCCTTGGCGGGCGTGACCGTGGCGGCGATGACCTTGATGCCGCGGGTGTGCGCTTCCTGCGCGATCCGCGTCCAGACGGCCTGGATGCCCGCGGCGATCTCCACGCCGCTGCGGCCGCTGCCCAGGTCGTTGGTCCCCTCGAAGAGGATGACGTACTTGACGCCCTGCTGGCCGAAGAGGTCGCGCTCATAGCGGCTCTCGCCCGTGGGGCCGAGGCCGCCCTGCAGCACGCAGTTGCCGCCCAGGCCGAAGTTCAGCACCGCGAGGTTGCGGGTCCGGCGCTTCTCCAGCAGCGAACGGGACAGCTGGTCGGTCCAGCGGTCCTGCCCGTCGGTGGTGGTGCCGCGCCCGTCGGTGATGGAGTCGCCGAGCACGCAGATGGCCGCGCTCTTGCGGCGCGGAAGGACATCGATGGCGCTGATGGTGTACCAGTGCGCCGTCCGGACGGCGTCGGAGAAGTCGTCGGTGTCGCCCGTGGCGATGTAGGACGTGGTCCGGGAACCCGGATGGCTGGTCAGCGGCGAATCGGACACCTTGCCGTAGTGGATGGTGATGGCGAGGTTCTCGCGCGGGGCGAGCTTGAAGCGGACCGGGTCGGAGACGACCTCGGCGCCGGGGGCCATCGTCACGTCGAGCCGGCCGCCGAAGGTCAGCGAGACGCTGCTGCCCGGGACGATCTCCGGGCTCGCGCCCATCGTCCGGGCGCGCGCGATCTCCACGCCGAGGATCTCGGTCTCGGTCTCGTTAAAGATATTGGACAGGTGCAGGCGGAGGGCCTTGCCGCCGATCGACACCTGGACGATCTGGCGGAAGGAATTGCCGGCCAGGCCGGGCTGCGGCGGGCGGTTGTGGGGCTCGGCGACCTGCAGGGCCGTGGCCCAGGTGGTGACCCAGTCGCGGGTCTGGGCCGTGGCGCACAGCGCGGTGGCCAGCAGCGCGAGGGAAAGGAGAATCTTTTTCATTACGGTCTGCGGAGATTACGGACGTCCAGCAGGACGGGGCGACGGTCCGCGTCGTGGACCGGCATCCCCAGGCGGTCGGACTGGAGGATGGTGAAACGGAGCGAATCGAACGGCATGCCGAGCGGACGGACTTCCTGCGGGAGCGGGCGCTCCGAGAAGACCTGGAAGTAGCCGACGCAGGCATCGCGCCACCATTCGGCGTCGTGCTGCTGGATCTCGAGCTTGGCGGCCGTCTCGGCGAAGAGCGCCGGGGCCACGTAGGGCTCGAGGCGCGCCCACGTGGCGCGGAAATCCTCGACCTGGCGCACGCCGGCGTCATAGTGGAGGCAGATCTCTTCCCACAGGGTGCGGCCGGATTTCAGCTTGTAGTCCCACGGCAGGTGGTGGAACCAGAGCAGCAGTTCCTCCGGGCAGGTGGCCGGGTCGTTGAACTGCCCGTTGAGCGGCTCGTTGTACTGGTCGACGTTGTCGGAGCCCTTGCGGGTGCGGTCGAAACCGATCCCGTCCGGGTCGGCCTTGTGGTAGTAGGCCGGGGTCCAGTCGGGACGTCCGAGGCGCTCCCAGGGCATCGGGCCGTAGTGCGTGCCGCCGAAGAGGTGGTGCAGGCCCAGCGGCATCTCGTAGTTGACCACCGCTTCGCGGGAAGCCATCAGGATGTCGCGCACGGGCGCGACGAATTTGGCCGAGAAGGCTTTGTCGGACATCCCCTCGGGACGCAGGAAGGTCTGGCGGATCCATTCGTCGGCGATCTGGTCCGCGCCCAGCTCCGGATCCCAGGCCAGACGGCCGTAGGCGTACCAGTTGGCCTGCGCGAAGACGTAGCCGCAGAAGTTGGGGTCCTGGCCCGTGTTGGCCACGCCGGCGATCGCCGTGACGGTGCCCGCCACCGTGGAGCCGGGGCCGTCGCGGTAGGTGTCGGCGTCCAGGCACTCCTCCCAGGTGGTGCCGTGGTAGGCGAGGTGGTTGGAGAAGCCCAGGTATTCCTGGGTGATCTGGAACTCCATCATCATCTGCGTGTCCTTCAGCTTGCCGAAGAGCGGGCTGAAGGGCTCACGCGGCTGGAAGTCGATGGGGCCGTTCTTGATCTGGACGATGACGTTGTCGGCGAACTGGCCGTCCAGCGGCAGGAACTCCTCCACGGCCTGGTTGGCCCGGTCGGGGCTGGTGGGGCTGTAGACGAAGGCGCGCCACATCACGATGCCGCCGTAGGGGGCGAGGGCCTCGCCCAGCATATTGGCGCCGTCGGCGTGGGTACGGCCGTAGTCCTGCGGACCGGCCTGGCCTTCGGAGTTGGCCTTGACCAGGAAGCCGCCGAAGTCAGGGATGGCGGCGTAGATCTCGGCGGCCTTGTCCTTCCACCATTTGCGGACCTTCGGGTCCAGCGGGTCGCCGCTCTTGAGGCCGCTCAGCGCGATGGGGCTGGTCCATTTGATGGACAGGTAGGTCTTGATGCCGTATTCGCGCAGGATCGCGGCGATCTTCGCCACGCGGGCGATGTGCTCCGCGTCGAGGATCGCCGGGTTGGCGTTGACGTTGTTGAGGACCGAGCCGTTGATGCCGATGGAGGCGCAGAGTTCGCCATACTGGCGGATGCGCGCCTCGGGGATCTCGTCCGCGGTCCATTCCCACATCGACTCACCGGCGTAGCCGCGCTCGACCGTATCGTCGAGGTTGTCCCAGTGGTTGAGCAGGCGCAGGGCGTAGCGGGGCGCCTCCTGGAGCTCGAGGCCGGGCCCGGCCTGGCCGAGCACCTCGGCGCGCTGCAGGGCGTAGACGCCGTAGCGCAGGCCGGCCGCGGAGCCGCCGTCGATGTGGCGGGCGCCGTCGGCGTCATAGATGTGGAAGCCTTCGGCGGGCAGGGTCGGGTCGACCGACGTCTGCACGGAGGCGAGGATTTCTTCATACGGGCGGCCCGCGGCGAGCCAGAGCTCGGAGCCGTCCTGGGCGGCCGGGACGGGACGCTGGCAGCCGGCGAGCAGGGCTGCGCCTGCCAGGATCGTCAGGTACAGGGGTTTATGCATAAGACAAGGGTTAATTATTCAGCCTGGGTGAACGGCTCGCTGGGGAGTTTGAACATCCGCGTGGCATCGCGGACGGTCATTCCGGTGGGAGCGTCGCCCAGATCGGGGACATTGAAGGATTTGAGGTTGTAGCCGTAGAAACGGGAGCTCTTCTGCGGCAGGACGAACGGCTTGGTCGTGTGGCCGTCGGCGTCCAGGTGGCAGAAGTAGGGCTTGCCGTACTGGCCGTCGCCGCGCTTGCTCGCGAAGACGAACCAACGGCTGTTGGAGGACCAGCTGTGGTAGCTGTCGGACTTGTCGCCCTTGATTTCGTCCAGGGGACGGGTGACGCCGGTCTCGAGGTCCGTCAGCTGCAGGGTGCACTCGGTGTGGAACAGCGGGAAGGTGCCGTAATCGGCCGCGGAGAACATCAGCCAGCGGCCGTCGGGCGACGCCTTGGGGTGGCAGGCCGACGCGTCGTGGGCGCGGCCGCTCCAGACGGTGTCCACGCGCTCGCCGATCCGGCCGGTGGTCGGATCGAAGTCGGCGCGGACCAGGTCGTATTTGACTTCCCGGATCCGCTCCGGGACCGGCAGGGTGTCGGCCACGCAGTAGTAGACGGAATTGCCGTCGACCGAGAAGCACGGGAAGGTCTCGAACTTGTCGGCCCGCGCGACGTGCGGGACGTTGATCATCAGGTTGTTGTCGAAGTCCGCGACCGTCAGGTCGGACGCCGAGTCGTAGACCTCCATCCGATCGCCGGCCAGGGTGTGGAAGCTCGGGATGATGACGTTGGTCGAGAACACGCCGAAACGGCCGGAGGGGTGCAGCTCGCCGTAGACCGTGCCCGAGAGCATCCCGGGCGCGTTGAGCGTGAGCTTGCGCAGCTCGCCGTCCCGGTTGAGGATGGCGCCGCCGCGCGGTCCGCGGATGTAGTAGAGGGAGTAGTCCCCCCGCGACTGGCCGTGGACGTGGCAGTTCATACAGGCGTTGTTGGTATGCTTGTAGTCGCAGAGAATCGTCTCGTCGAAGTTCTCGACGCAGCGCTCCACGATGGACACTTCGTTGAACATCTGGTAGGAAGGCTCGATGAGGCGGTAGGTCAGGTAGCCGTCGATGGGGTCTTCGCTGACGAAGATCTGCCAGCGGTCGCTGACCGGCCGGCCTTCGACCTCGGCCTCGGCTTCGACGAGGACCGTCTTGCCGGCCGCGTCGGCCAGGAAGGCCTTCCACGCGCGCAGACGCCATTCGACTTCGGCGCCCTTGATCGTGACGGACTTGCCGTCCACGGTGAAGGTCGTGCGCGCCTTGCGGACGCCCCGCATCGCGTAGCGGAAATTGAGGGGGGCGATGTTGGCCGGGACGGTCACTTCCTTATAGTCGGGATAGATCACGAGGGGACCGTCGCTGCCCGCCACCGCGGTGGCGTTCTCGCGGTCGCCGCAGGCCGACAGCGTCAGGCAGGCCGCCGCGAGGAGCAATGAGAGTATGCGTGTGTGCTTCATTTCTTATTCCGCTTCCGTTGCTTGCAGATAGTAGTACCAATAGGTGTTCTTGTAGCGGGAAGGATTCCGGAAGAAACGGCCCATCCGGTCGATTTCTTCGCGGGCGATCCCGTATTGGCCGAGGACGGGGTCCGTCAGCTGGTCGTTCACGCTGAGCCAGATCAGGGCGGCCTGGTGGTAGACCGGCGACGGGTCCGGCGACTGCCGGTAGTCCTCCATGAAGTGGTCCAGGTCGAGGTTCATCAGGTCGTAGCAGCGCAGGTATTCGCGCGCGACCTTGTTGTCCGGGTTGGCCGCCAGGAGGTTGACCAGGATGTCGCGGGGCTGGTCCGAATGGTGGACGAAGTCGTGCCGGGCCAGGCTGGCGCGCACCGCCTCGAGGCTGGCGCGCGTGGCTTCGTCCTGCCGGCCGGGCATCACGCTCCGCGCCCATTTTCCGTAGAAGAGCGTCTTGCTCAGCAGGTCGAGGTATTTCTGTGCGGCGGCGTCTTCGCCCGAGGCGAGGTTCACCCGCGCCAGGCGGACGAGATAGCGCGCGCCGGTGTGCTTGGGCGACGCCTGCAGCGCGATGATGGCGCCCTGCTCCGCGATGGTCATGTCGCCGACCTGGAACCAGGCTTCGCCGGCCAGGCAGTTGGAGAAGGCGGAACGGCTGGTGGAGATGCGGATCAGCAGTCCGGCCGCGCCGTTCTGCGAATGCTCGAAGAGCGCCTGGCTCAGGTCGCCCTTCATCGCGTGGGCGAGGTTGTAGCAATAGCTCGCCTCGGTCATATAGAGGTCCTTCTTCGACAGGCGGATGACCTTGTCCCAGCGCTCGCGCGCCACCTCGGTGTCCAGGCCGATCACGCGGTCGTAGTTGAGCCGGGGCGTGCCCCAGGGCTTGCCGTAGTACTGGTGGAACGGGGAGCCGAGGAACCAGGCGCCGGCGGCGAGCAGCGCCACGGCGGCGACGGGGCGCAGCCAGACGCGCTTGCACTGCAGCGCCAGCAGGATCAGGGCCAGGTAGGCCAGCATCACCACGGTGTAGCGGGTGATGTAGAGGTTGCCCGTCTCGCGCAGGAACGACCAGGCGTAGAAGGCCGCGGCGATGCCGAGCGAGGGCCAGCGGCCGAGGAAATGCCGGCAGATCCGGTAGACGACCACGCCGATCCCCGTCAGCAGCAGCGCCACGATGAGCGGGCCGGCGACGGGCAGGTGGAAGAACTGCTCGAGGAAATCACTGAAGAGGCGCGCGAACCAGCCGGCGCCCCGGTAGGTCTGGGTGAGATAGTCCCAGTCGTAGACGAACAGCGTCATCTCCTCGCGGCGGACCAGGTGATACGGGTAGGCGAACTGGAAGAAACCGTATGCGGCCAGGAACGCCAGGGCGGTGGCGACGTATCCGGGATGTTTGACTTTTCCTTTCATATATGCTACGCAAATATGCGAAAAAAAACGCGGTCGGCCAACAGTTTAGTCCGGGGTCATCGCCTGCAGGTAGTAGTACCAGTAGGTGTTCCTGTAGCGGTCCGGATTCCGGCCGAAACGGCCCATCCGGTCGACGGTCGCGACGTCCACGCCGAAGCGGGCCACCTCCTCCGGCCGGAGCCGCCCGTTGCGGCTCAGCCAGATGAGGAGCGCTTCGTGGTAGAGGCGCGCCGGAATCATTTCCGGACGGTAGTCCTCCACGAACGCATCCAGGTCGTAGCACAGCAGGTCATAGCAAAGCAAGTAGTTGCGCGCCAGCGCGTTGGACGGGTCGGCGCGGAGCAGCTCGAGCAGGACGGCGCGGGGATCCCCGGCGTGGTGGACGAAGTCCCGCCGGATGAGGCGGGCGCGGGCGGCGGCGAGCCCGGCCTCGGCGGCTTCGCCGCGCCGGCCGGGCTGCAGGCCCCGCGCCCACTTCCCGTAGAAGAGCGTCTTGCCCAGCAGGTCCAGGTATTTCTGCGCCGCCGCCTCTTCGCCCAGGACCAGGTTCACGCGCGCCAGGCGGACCAGGAAGCGCGCGCCCGTGTGCCGGGGCGACGCCTGCAGCGCCGTGATGGCGCTCTGCTCCGCCACGGTCAGGTCGCCGAGGTGGAACCACGCCTCGCCGGCGAGGCAGTTCGTGAAGATGCTCCGGTCGGACGAGACCGGGAACAGCAGCGTGTAATGATGGTTCTGCGAATGGTCCAGCAGCGCGTCGCCCAGGTCGCCCAGCATCGCGTGCGCCAGGTTGTAGCAGTAGCTCGCCTCCTCGACGGACAGGTCCGTCTCCGAGAGCTTCAGCACCTGGTCCCAGCGCTCGCGCGCCACCTCGACGTCGAGGCCGAACACCCGCTCGAGGCGGAAATCGGGGGCGCTCCACGCCTTGCCGTACTCGGCGTGGAAAGGCGCGCCCAGCGGCCAGACGCCGGCGGCGAGCAAAGCCGCCGCGGCGACCGGCCGCATCCACGCGCGCCGGCACTGCAGCGCCAGCAGCACCAGGGACAGGTAGCCCAGGACCGCCAGCGTATAGCGGGTGAGATAGAAGCCGTCCGTCTCGCGCAGGAACGACCAGGCGAAGGACAGCGCGGCGATGCCGAGCGCCGGCCAGTGGCCGAGGAAATGCCGGCAGATCCGGTAGACCACGGCGCCGATGCCCGTCAGCAGCAGCGCCACGACCAGCGGCCCGACGGCCGGCAGGTGGAAGAACTGCTCCAGGAAATCGCCGCACAGCCGCGCCAGCCAGCCCGTTCCCCGATAGGTCTGGCGGAGATAATCCCCGTCGAACAGGAACAGGTCCAGCTGCTCCCGCCGGATCAGGTGGTACGGGTGCGCGAACTGGAAGAAGCCCCACGCGGCCAGGAAGCCCAGCCCCGCGAAGAGGTGTCCGTATGTCTTTCCGTCCTTTCTCATATTGTCTGTTATCAAGAAGGAAAAGGGCGGTCCTCACGGAGCGCCCTTTTCGTCCAACCAATCTAACTTATAGTATAACCAACAAAGTATTGATTATTCAGTAGGATAACCCGGATTCTGGTAGGCGGCCTTCTCGGCAGGAGACATCTCCATACCGTTGAGCTGGCCCTGCTGCGGGATCGGGCGGAGGAACATATAGTCCTCGATCGTACGGGTGACCGTCGTAGGCTTGTGGTCGCCCCAGTTGGCACCGCTGATGGTGTAGCTGCCGGCGCGCTCCTTCCAGGTCTGCGTACGGACCAGGTCGAACCAGCGGAAGCCTTCACCGTAGAACTCACGCATACGCTCGTCGAGGATGTAGTCCAGGGTGATCGTAGCGGGCGTGCTGGCCTCGAGGTCGGCGCTGAAGTCGGCCTCGTACGCCGCACGGGCGCTGTTCTTGTACGTCCACACGCCGGCGCGCTTGCGCAGCACGAGGATGTAATCGCGGGCCTTGGTGTTGTTGCCGACCTTGAAGGCGGCCTCGGCGGCGGTCAGGTAGAAGTCGGAGAACTTCAGGATGTTATACGGACGCGTGCTGGCGGCGTTCGGCGAACCGAGCTGCGTGGCCTGGTCGTAGTCCGTACGGTAGCAACCGAGTTTCCAGAGGGCCGGATAGGCGATGCGGCTGAAGCCGTTGAGGTCGAAGACATAGTCCGCGCGACCCGGCACGGTGCCGGCACCGACATTGGCGCCGTCGGCGTTGGTCTGCTTGTCCGGATAGGTGATGTCGTCGAGGACCTCCGGGATGAAGGAGAGCACGCGGCCGCCCTTCGGGATCTCCATGCCGTTGGCGCCCGGGACGCTGGCGGCGGCGATGCCGGCCTTCTCCCAGTTGCCGTAGTAGGCGGTGGTGAAGGTGCCTTCAAAGCGGGAATCCTTGGTGATGTCCTGGCTTGTGAAGACCTTGATTGCTTCGTGGGTGGGAGCCATACGGGTCCAGGGACGGCCGATTTCCTGGCAGGCCTCGCGCTGGATGCAGCCGACGCCGCCGATGTTCACGGTACCGTGGTTCCAGTTCATCATCCAGCCGGAGAAGTTGTCCGGCGCGTTGCCGCCGCTGTAGCCGAGGCTGGCGCCGTTGTACTGCTCGCTCTTCTCGGTGTGGTCCGCGTAGAGGAGGATTTCCTTGTTGCGGTCGTTCTGGGCGAGGTTGACGTCGCGGAAGGTCTCCATCAGGCCATAGGGGCCCGGGTTCGCGATCGCGGTCTCGCAGACGGAGAGGGACTGGGCGAAGTACCAGGCGGCATCGTGGCCGTTGAGGTCCTTGCGGTCCGCGGCGGGATACGTCGGGATGTTCTTGGGGTTCTCGAGCCACCAGCCGAAGGTCAGGAAGGCCTTGGCCTGGACGAGGCGGGCGACATTCTTGGTCACGCCGCCCGTCACGCGCGGGCTGTCGGGAAGGTCGGAGACCGCCGCATCGAGGTCGGCGAAGATGGCCTTGTAGACCTCGGGAACCGTGTTGCGCACGGAGACGCGGGACGGGGTGCTGTTGAAGGCAAGTTCGCCGGAGCCCAGGTCGAGGGGCACGCCGCCGAAGGTCTGGACGAGCTGGAAGTAGTACCAGGCGCGGAAGAACTTGGCCTCGGCGATCAGCGAGGAGGAGAGACCCACGGCCTCGGCGTTCTCGATGATGCCGTTGGCGGTGTTGATGTTGGAGAAGGCGCTTCCCCAGAGGACTTCGCCGCGGCAGGAGGAAGCGTTCATGCTTCCGACGCCGGAGAGGTCCGGATCCTTGAAGTTGCCGTCGCCGGACTGGCCGTAGGTGGCCTCGTCGGTGCCGGTGGTGTTGAGGCTGTAGTAGTAAGCCTGGCCGTAGCAGTAGCGGAGCGAGGCGTACAGGGAGGTCAGACCTCCTTCCACGCCGGCCTGCGTCTGGAAGAAGCCCGGCTCGAAGAACGTACGCGGCTGCTCTTCAAGCACCTTGGTGCAGGAAGTCGAGAAGGTGGCGGCAGCAGCGAGCGCGGCGATGATATAGGTAATCTTTTTCATATCCGTGTCCGATTAGAAGGTAATGTTGATACCGAAGATGTAGTTGTGGGTGTTCGGCGTGTTGGTGCCGACGACCTTCTGGCGATAGAGGTATCCGGCGGAAGCCTGGAAGCTGCCGTCGTTACCGCGGGCGTTCGGTTCCGGATCGAGGCCGGTCTCGCTGTGGAAGGAGGAGAAGAGAACGAACGGGTTCTGGGCGGTGGCATAGACACGGAGCTTGTCGATGCCGGCGCGGCGCAGGGCGGGGATCTTCTCGAAGTTGTAGCCGAGCGTGATCGTACCGATCTTCAGGAAGGAACCGTCGAAGTAGGACAGGGTGGAACCGTAGAGCGGGTTGTCATTGCTGTTGAGTCCGCCCGGACGCGGGTAGTGGGCACCGGTGTTGGACTCGGTCCAGTAGTCGACCTTGATCTGGCCACGGCGGCCGGTCAGCATGTTGAGATAGCCGCTGGAACCGTGCAGGGTGGAGATCAGGATACCGCCGGCCTGGAAGTTGCCGAGGATGGAGAGATCCCAGTTGCGGAACTGCAGGCGGGTGTTGAAACCGCCGAGGAAAAGCGGATCGGCGTTGATCGGACGCATATCGTTCTCATCGATGGCGCGGACCGGCTTGCCGTCCTTGTAGTCGCCGTGATACTTGACCTTGATGTCGCCCGGCGTGGCGCCCGGCTGGAGGATGGCCATCAGGTCTTCCTCGCCCTTCTGCCACAGGCCGTCATACTCGTAGTCGTAGAGGCAGTTGATCGGCATGCCGACGAACCAGCGGTTGCCGCGGTCCTCGGTCTGGCCGGAAGCCAGGGAGACAAGTTTGTTGCGGTTGGCGTAGATGTTCAGGCCGGCGTCCCACTTCCAGTCACGGGTGTCGATGATCGTGCCGTTGAGGGAGAGCTCGATACCGCGGTTCCGGGTGCTGCCGATGTTGGCGGTGTAGCTGCCCACGCCGGCGGTGTCGGGGAGCTTGAGGTTCAGGAGGATGTCGTGCGTGCTCTGGCTATAGTACTCGATGGTACCGCTCAGGCGCTTGTTGAAGAACGCGAAGTCGAGACCGAAGTTCCAGGTGTTGGAGTACTCCCAGCCGAGGTCGGCGTTCGGAAGCGTGGACACGTAGTAACCCGTGGCATAGGCGTCGCCGAAGTTGTAGGGACGGGTGCCGAGGGAACCGAGGGTCTGGTAAGGGTTGATGGCCTGGTTGGAGGTCTCGCCGTAGCCGGCGCGGAGCTTCAACTCGTCGAGCCAGCCGCTGGCGCCTGCCATGAACGGCTCGTTGTGGATGTTCCAACCGACGGAGACGGCCGGATAGGTGTGCCACTGGTGACCCTTGGCCAGACGCGAGGAGGCGTCGGAACGGACCGCGGCGGAAACCATATAGCGGTCGGCGTAGGAATACATCACGCGGGCCATGTAGGAGACCAGGCCGGCCTGCCAGTAGTTGGCGGCGTTCGGGCTGACGGTGATGTCCTCGGCGTTGGCCTGGCCGATGTTGTAGTACAGGAACTGCTCGTTGGGGATGTTGCGGGCGGACATACCGTTCTGCGTGTAGGTCGTCTGCTCGGCGGAGTACATCGCCACGGCGTTGACGTGGTGCTTCTCGGCGAAGGTGCGGTCATAGGAGAGCAGGCTCTCGAGGGTCCAGTTGACGGTCTGGTTCTGGCTGACGCTGGCGCCGTTCGGGTTGGCCACGTTGAAGCTGTTGACACCGACGCCGGTGAAGCTGCCGCTCTTGTTGGTGCGGAAGTTGGCGCCGACGGTCTGCTTGAAGGTCAGGCCTTCGACCCAGGGGGCGCGGAGCTCGACGTAACCGGTATTGTAGGAACCGAAGCCGAAGTTCTCGCTGACCCAGCGGTCGGAGTACTCCTCGATGTTCTTGCGGGTCGGGATCCACACGTCGTCGAGCGGCATGCTGGCACGGACGAGGTCGGTGCCGTCGGCGCCCTTGGACTTGAGGATCGGGGTCAGCTGCAGGATGCCGTAGAGGCCGAGCTGGTTGCCGTGGGAACGGTTGTAGTTGGTGTTGGTGGAGAAGCCGATCTTGAGCCAGTCGGTGATGTTCTGGTCCAGGCTGCCGCTCAGGGACATACGGTCATAGTCCTGCGTGGGGACCACGGCCTCATCCTTATAATAGGACACGCCGAAGCGGTAGCTGCCCTTCATCGTGCCGCCGACGACGCTGAGTTCGTGGTTGCGGACGACGCCCGTGCGGTAGAAGAGGTCCTGCCAGTCGGTGTCGGTGTTCTCGTCCTCGAAGCCGTCCTTGTTGGTGTGCTTGCCGGCGAGCTTACGCATCTGGATGTACTCCTTCGCGTTCATCATCGGGTACTTGATGGCATTCTTGAAGCCGATATAGTTGTTGAAGGTCACCTTCGGGGCCTGTCCGGAGACGCCCTTGTAGGTGGTGATCAAGATCACGCCGTTGGCACCGCGGGAACCGTAGATGGCGGTGGAGGAAGCGTCCTTCAGGATGTCCATGCTCTTGATGTCGCCGGTGGCGATGTCGGAGAGGGAGCCCATGAACGGCACGCCGTCCAGCACGATGAGCGGATCGTTGGAGGCCGACAGGGAACGGTCGCCACGGATGCGGATCTCAAGGCTGGCACCCGGACGGGAGTTGGTCTGGGACATCTGCACGCCGGCCACACGGCCGTTGAGGGAGCGGGAGAAGTCGCCCGCAGCCACCTCGCGCAGGTTGTCGCCGCCCATCGAGGCGATGGAACCGGTTACGTCCGTCTTACGGGCGGAGCCGTAACCGATGACCACGATGGCGTCCAGCGCCTGGGCATCGTCCGAGAGCACGATGTCGATCTTCGTGCGTCCCTGCACGGGCACGCGCTGGGTCGTATAACCCATGCACGAAATCTCGAGCGTGGCCGAGGGGCTCACCTGGAGGGAATAAGTTCCGTCGGCACCGGTCACGGCGCCGACCGAAGAATTCGAGAGCATCACGGCTGCGCCGATGACGGTCTCTCCGCTCTGGTCCGTGACCGTACCGCTGACTGTGATGTTCTGTGCCGTGGCAAAGAACGGGGCCGTCAGGCAGAGGGCCGCGAGCGCGAGCGCTTTCTTGAGGTTAAATTTCATAAATGAATGAGTTTTAATTAGTGGAATCGTGTCAAACACACGCTGCAAATATATCAGATATGGAAATTCACCATTTTTAAAATTGAAACACACCCTGTCGTTTTTGTGACACAGCCTTGGACGTATGGGCCTGTTTTGTATTTTTGTATCAAAAATGAGATAAATAATGAAAATCCAGTCCCTTATCCCGCTCCTGGCCCTGTGGGCCCTTTCCCTGCCCGCCGCCGGCCAGACCGCGCGGCTCTACACGCCGGACAACGGACTCCCCAATACGCAGGTCAACCAGATCTGCCAGGACCGCAGCGGCATCGTCTGGATCTGCACCGAAGGCGGCCTGGTCCGCTTCGACGGCGTGGACTTCGAGACCTTCCGCCGGGACCGCGAGAATCCCAACTCGATCACCAGCGATTCCGTCCACGACCTCGTCGAGGACGTCTCCGGCACGAAGTGGGTGGCCACGGCCACCGGACTGGCCCTTTTCGACCCGGACTACAACACGTTCCAGCGCTTCGACCTGCAGGACCCCCGCCGGCCGGAGTCCAACATCTATATCGTCAGCATCCTGGAGGCGCCCGACCGGGTGTCGGGCAGCAAGCTGTTCGTGGCCACGGGCGGCTACGGCATCTATATCATCGATTCGCAGACGCGGCGCCTGCAGGACGAACGCCGCCAGCTGCTGCAGAGCCACCTGCAGACCGAATACATCCATTCGCTTTTCCTGGATGCCGACAGGCATCTGTGGGTCGTTCCGGAAGGCCCCTTCCCGGCCCTTATCCTGGACGTGGACACGCTCGCGCCCGCGGAAGGCATCTCGGTGGAGCCGGCGCTCGCCGCCCGCTGGGACCGGCTGCGCATCACGGACGTGGCCGAGGACCCGGTCAGCCGCAACCTGCTGCTGAGCACGGCCTCCGACGGCCTGCTGGTCTATGAGAGCGCCACCCGCACGCTGCGCCGGGCGCGCGGCCGGAGCGCAGCCACGACGGTGGCCTCCACCATCCTCTTCGACACGCAGAGCGAGACGACCGACGCGCGGAGCTTCCTGCTCGGCGACGAGGACGGCGGCCTGCTCCATTTCGATACGCGCACGGAAGAGGTGCAGCCCGGCTCGCTGCCGTCCATCCGGCAGGACGTGTCGCGCTGGAAGGCGACCACGGCCCTCTCGGACAACCAGGGCAACATCTGGCTCGGCCTCTACCAGACCGGCGTCCTCCTGGCGCCGAAATCGATGTTCGGCTTCACCTATATGGGCTTCAACGCCGACAACATCCCGGGCGAGAACAGCGCCTGCGTGATGGCGCTCTACTCCGACGGGAGCCGCCTCTGGGCGGGCACCGACGGCGCGGGCCTCTTCTGCCGCGAGCGCGGGAAGGGCGTCCGCCATTTCAGCCGGGAGAATTCCCGGCTCGGCAACAATTCCGTGATGGCCATCGCGGGCGACAAGCACGGCACCCTCTGGATCGGCACCTATAGCGGCGGCCTCTATTATATGGACGCGCGCGGAAGCATCCACGCCTTCCCGGACGCCGCCGGCATCGGCACCGAACGCATCCGCTCCCTGGCGTACGACGCCGGGCGCGACCTGCTCTACGTGGGCACCTACGGCGCCGGCCTCGCCATCATAAACGCCGCGACGCACAAGGTGTCGGGCAACTTCTCCAGCGACGACAACCTCTGGATCAGCGCCCTGTACGTCGGCGCGGACGGGATCCTGTGGGTCGGCACCTACAACGGCCCGAAGCGCTACGATCCCGTGAGCGGGCAGCTCTCCGCGTTCAATTTCCCGGCCGACGGGGAGCCGATGCGCGTCTATGCCATCAACGGCGAGCCGGACGGCGCGCTGTGGCTCGGCAGCGGCGAGGGCGTCTTCCGGATCGACCCCGCGAGCGGGGAATTCCGGCAGTTCACCGAGCGGGACGGGCTGGCCAACAATGTCGTCCGCAGCATCCTGCGCGCCAACGACGGCGCGATCTGGGTGTCCACCGCCAGCGGCATCTCGCGGATCGCACCCGACGGCGGCGCCATCACCAGCTACCGCGCCTCGGATGGCCTGCAGGGCAACGAGTTCCGCTCCGGCGCCGCCTGCGTCTCGCCGGCAGGCCGGCTCTTCTTCGGCGGCACGTCCGGCGTGACCGCCATCAGCCCTTCGATGATGGACGGCGGCGTGCACAAGGTGCCGCAGGTCTCCCTGTCCCGCCTGACCCTGCTCAACCGGGAGGTCGACTACGACCCCGCACAGGGGGAGCACAACCTCATCGACAAGCACATCTCCCACGCCACGCGCATCTCCGTGCCGACGGGCGTGGACCTCTTCTCCATCGAATTCTCCACCCCGGAATACACCAATCCGCAGCGCATCGTCTACGACTACCGCCTGCGCGGCTACGACGCCGACTGGAAGACGGCGCCTTCGCGCATCCGGATGGCCACCTATACCAACGTCCCGCCGGGCCACTACCATTTCGAGGTGCGCGCCTACTTCGAGGGTGCGCCCGACGACTACACCGAGCGGGAGGTGGAGCTGCGCGTGGCGGCGCCGTGGTACCGCACGGGCGCCGCGACCATCGTCTACCTCATCGCGCTCGCCGGGCTCGCGCTGCTGCTGCGCAACATCTTCCTGCAGCGCCGCGCGCGCAAACGCGAACAGGAGGACGCCGAGCTGAAGGAGCTGCGACTCGGCCTGTTCACCAACCTCACCCACGAGATCCGCACCCCGCTCAACCTCGTGATGGGGCCGCTGGGCACGCTGCGCGTGACCGAGCAGGACCCCGCCCGCAAGGACACCTACAACCTGATGTACCGCAACTGTCTGCGTATCAACCGCATCGTCAACCAGCTGATGGACCTGCGCAAGATCGACGCCGGGCAGATGCCAATGCACTTCCGCGAGACGGACGTCATCTATTTCATCAAGGACATCATGCAGTCGTTCAGCAACCTGGCGCAGACCCGGCAGATCGACTTCGCGCTGGACGCGCCCCGCAAGGAGGAATTCCTCTGGATCGACCAGGGCAACTTCGACAAGATCATCTACAACATCCTGTCCAACGCCTTCAAGCATACGCCGGAAGGCGGCCGGATCCGCATCCGCGTGTCCGCGCCGCAACCCAACGCGGGCCAGCTGCGGCAGGACATCCGCGAGGCGGTGACCATCCGCATCTACAACTCCGGCAGCCAGGTCGAGGAGGCCTACCTCGGCCGCATCTTCGACCGCTTCGTGCAGGTCAACCCCCACGACGCCCTGTCGGGCTCCGGCGTGGGCCTCAACCTGACCAAGATGCTCGTGGAGCTGCACCACGGCAAGATCAGCGCGGAGAACGAGGCGGGCGGCGTGGAGTTCTGCGTGGTCATCCCGGTCGGCAACGCCCACCTGACGCAGGAGGAGCTCTCCGAGACGCTGCACCACAAGGACCTCTACGTCAAGGCGCCCGAGCTGCCGTCCGACGAGCACGAGGACCAGACCTATGCCGCCGCCGGCCAGCCGGAAACGCGCACCGTGCGCGTCCGGAAGAGCATCGTCGTCGTGGAAGACGACGCCGAGACGCGCGACTACCTGAAGGCGCTGCTGCGCGACCGCTACAACGTCACGGCCTGCGCCGACGCCCAGGCGGCCTGGCCGGTCGTGACCGCTACGCGGCCGGACGTCGTGGTCACCGACCTGGTGATGCCGGGCATGAGCGGCAGCGAATTCTGCGCCCGGATCCGTCACAATCCCGACACCAACCACATCCCCGTCATCATCCTGACGGGCGAGAACTCCGAGCAGGAGGAGCGCGTAGCCAACGACAGCGGTGCCGACAAGTTCCTCTCCAAGCCGATCTCCGTCGACCTGCTGCTGAGCAGCATCTCGCAGGTCATCTCGGCCCGCGAGGCGGTCAAGGACAAATTCGGCGTCACGCTGGACTACGACTACTCCGGCATCAAGATGGGGTCCGCCGACGAGAAGCTCCTGCGGCGCATCGTGGAGAGCGTCAGCAAGCACCTCGACGACCCCGAATTCGGCGTGACGACGCTCTGCGAGGACGTCGGCATCAGCCGGGTCCACCTCAACCGCAAGCTCAAGGCCTTCGGCAAGGATTCGCCGGGCACGCTCATCAAGACCTTCCGGATGAAGCAGGCCGCGCATCTGCTCGTCGACAACCACGTCAACGTGTCCGAGGTGGCCTACCGCGTGGGCTTCGCCTCCCACTCCTATTTCTCCAGCTCCTTCAAGGAATACTTCGGGATGACGCCGCGGGAATTCATCGCGCGGCACGACGAGAACCCGGACGACGAGCTGTTGAAAAAGCTGCTCGAATAAGGTCCAAAATTGACATTGGTACATTTTCGACAAGGTTTGGTCCCAAAACTGCACGTCCTCCTTGTCAAATTTGTTACTTTTGCGGTTGAACGTATACTATTATCTACCATGGACAAGACCCGCACCTTCCTCTGTCTGGCAGCAGCCCTCCTCCTTTCCCTCCCGGCTGCCGCGACCGACTTCCCGGGCATCACGGAAACCCGCACGGCTCCCGGACGCTTCCCGCTCATCGAGCAGGGCGTCCCCGCCGCCGTCGTCGTCGACGCTTCCGCCCCGAAGGGCATCCAGTATGCCGCGGCGAACCTGCGCGCCGATTTCGGCCGCGTCTGCGGCACGGCCGCGCCCGACGCCGGCACGCGCGCCATCCTGGCCGGCACCGTGGACAGCCCGCTCGTCCGCGACCTCGCCGCGCGGGGCCTGGTCGACCTTTCGCCCCTGCGGGGCCAGTTCGAAAGCTATTTCATTTCCACCCCGGGCCAGGCGGTGCCGGGCTACGACGAGGCGCTCATCATCGTGGGCGCCGATATGCGCGGCACCATCTACGGCCTATATGAGATCTCCGAGCAGATCGGCGTGTCGCCCTGGTACTTCTGGGCGGACGTCCCGGTGCGGCACCAGGAGAACCTGTCGCTCGCACCCGGCACCTACACGGCGCCGCAGCCCGCGGTCCGCTACCGCGGCATCTTCCTCAACGACGAGGCCCCCTGCCTGACCTCCTGGGTCAAGAACACCTACGGCACCGACTACGGCGACCACCGCTTCTACGCGCAGGTCTTCGAGCTCCTGCTGCGCCTGCGGGCCAACTTCATGTGGCCCGCGATGTGGGACTGGGCCTTCTATGCCGACGATCCCGAGAACAGCCGCACGGCGAAGGAGATGGGCATCATCATCGGCACCTCGCACCACGAGCCGATGGCGCGCGACCACCAGGAGTGGGTGCGGCGCCGCGGCGCGGACGGCCCCTGGGACTACACGGCCAACCGCAAGGTGCTGGACCGCTTCTTCACGGAAGGCATGGAGCGCGCCAAGGACACCGAGGACCTGATCACCATCGGCATGCGCGGCGACGGCGACGAGGCGATGGGCAAGGAAGGCCAGGAGGCCAAGTATATCGGCCTGTTGGAGAGCATCATCAAGAACCAGCGCAAGATCATCCGCAAGGTCACGGGCAAGCGCCCCGAGGAGGTCCCGCAGGTCTGGGCCCTCTACAAGGAGGTCCAGCAGTACTATGACCTCGGCCTGCGCGTCCCCGACGACGTCACCATCCTGCTGAGCGACGACAACTGGGGCGACGTGCGCAAGCTCCCCACCGCCGCCGAGCGCAAGCGCAAGGGCGGCTGGGGCATCTACTACCACGTGGACTACGTGGGCGCCCCGCGCAACTCCAAGTGGCTCAACGTCACCCCGATCCAGAATATGTGGGAGCAGCTCCAGCTGACCTATGACTACGGCGTGGACCGCCTCTGGGTGCTCAACGTCGGCGACCTCAAGCCGATGGAGTATCCGATCGACCTCTTCCTGGCGATGGCCCGCACGCCGGAGGCCTTCACGGCGGAGAACCTGCTCGACCACACGCGCGCTTTCTGCGCGGCGGCCTTCGGCGAAGACCAGGCCGACGAGGCGGCGCGCATCCTCAACCTCTATTGCAAGTACAGCGGCCGCACCACGGCCGAAATGATGGACCGGACCACCTACGACCTCGCCTCCGGCGAATTCAGGCAGGTCAGCGACGAATTCGCCCGGCTGGAAGCCGAGGCGCTGCGGCAGTTCCTCACCCTCGCGCCCGAAGCGCGGGACGCCTACCGCGAACTCATCCTCTTCCCGGTCCAGGCCCTGTCCAATCTCTATGAGATGTACTACGCGCAGGCGATGAACCTCGACCTCTTCGCCAAGGGCGACCCGGCGGCCGACCGCTGGGCGGACCGCGTCGAGCGCTGCTTCGCACGCGACGCTTTCCTGATGGCGCAGTACAACCGGGAGATCGCCGGCGGCAAGTGGAACGGGATGATGACCCAGAAGCACATCGGCTACTTCTCCTGGAACGACAACTTCCCCGCCGACCGCCTGCCGCGCGTGATGCGCATCGGCGACGTCGCCCCCGGCGGCTTCTCCTTCGAAGCGGACCGCCGCGGCTACACCGCCATTGAGGCGGAGCACTATTTCGCGGCGCAGGCCGCGGAAGGCACCTGCTGGACGCTCATCCCCGACATGGGCCGCACCCTCGGCGCCCTGGCGATGCTGCCCTACACGCAGCCGGCCGACGGCGGCGCGCTGACCTACCGCGTGCAGCTGCCCGACGGCGTGGACTCCGTCCGCGTCCACGTGGTGACCAAGTCCACCCTCGCCTTCAACAACACCGGCCACCGCTACGAAGTCTCGCTCGGCGGCGCCGCGCAGACGCAGCATTTCAACGCGCGCCTCAACGAAGACCCGCAGAACATCTACTCCGTCTACTACCCGACCGTCGCCCGCCGCGTGGTGGAGACCGTGTCCGTGCTGCCCGCCGCGGGCGGCTGGACCGACCTGGTCCTGCGCCCCCTGGATCCGGGCATCGTTTTTGAAAAGATCGTCGTGGACTACGGCGGATACACGCCCCAGTTCCTGTTCGGAGCCGAGTCGGCGGCCATCCGCCGGGCGGAATGAACGATTCTTGGGGTATTTTGAGAAAATCCGGAACGTGCTGTCCCGGATTTTTCCGTATATTTGCTAAACTGGATAATTTCGAACAAAAAACAATAACCTATGTCCAACAACCCCAATGAAGCGAAAGGCTTCTACAAACTGAGCTGGATGCAGCGCATCGGCTTCGGCGCCGGCGACATGGCGCAGAATCTCATCTATCAGACCGTCAGTATCTGGCTCCTCTTCTTCTACACCAACGTTTTCGGCCTCAAGCCCGGTCCCGCCGCCCTGATGTTCCTGATCGTCCGTCTCGTGGACGTGCTCTGGGATCCCGTGGTCGGTACCATCGTGGACAAGGGCAACCCGAAATGGGGTAAGTACCGTTCCTGGCTCATTCTCGGCGGTATTCCGCTCGTGGGCCTGGCCATCCTCTGCTTCTGGAACGGTCTGTCCGGTTCGTCCGACACCGTCAAGCTGATCTACGCCTATGTCACCTACGTCGGCATGTCGATGTGCTACACGCTCGTCAACGTCCCGTACGGCGCCCTCAACGCCTCGCTGACCCGCGACACCAACGAGATCACCATCCTGACCTCCACGCGTATGTTCATGGCCAACCTCGGTGCCCTTTGCGTGAAGTCCCTGCCTATCATCATCGCCATCTTCGCCCCGAAGGTCCTCAATGAGGAGACCGGCAAGATGACCGCCGTATACAACACCCCGGAGGCCGGAACGGCCTGGTTCATCACCTACGCCATCTTCGCCGTCGTCGGCCTGGCCCTGCTCTTCTTCTGCTTCACGCAGTGCAAGGAAAAGGTCGTCATGGACGCGAAGGAGTCCGCCAACGTCAAGGTCAGCGACCTGTGGATGGAATTCGGCCGCAACAAGCCGCTGCGCGTCGTCGCTTTCTTCTTCATCACCGCCTTCGCGATGATGAGCGTCAGCAACGCCGCCGACGCCTACTTCATGAGCTACAACGTCGAGGCCACCCCGCTGCTGACCACGCTCTTCATGTGGCTCGGCACCATCCCGGCCTTCATCTTCATGCCGCTCGTCCCCGCCATCAAGCGCAAGATCGGCAAGAAGGGTATGTTCTACCTCTTCCTCGGCATCGCCATCGTGGGTATGGCCCTGATGTACACCTTCGTCTCCATCCCCACCACCAAGAACAACTTCGTGCTGCTGTGCATCGCCCAGTTCGTCAAGTCCACCGGTATCATCACCGCCACGGGCTATATGTGGGCCCTCGTCCCTGAGGTCATCGCCTTCGGCGAGTACACTTCGGGCAAGCGCATCGCCGGTATCGTGAACGCCCTCACGGGCATCTTCTTCAAGGCCGGTATGGCCCTCGGCGGCGTGGTTCCGGGTCTTGTCCTCGCCTGGGTCGGCTTCAACGCCGACGCCGCCCAGCAGACGCCGCTCGCCCTGCAGGGTATCCTGTGGCTGGTCTGCGTGATCCCGGCCGTCCTGCTCCTCCTCGCCATCTTCATCATCAGCAAGTATGAGCTCAGCGACGAGCGCATGGACGAGATCAACAAGGAAATCGAAGCTAGACAACTCAACGCATAAACAACCCGCTAACTATGGCAAAGAAAGTTCAGAAACGCTACCTCTTCCCGAGCGACTATATGGCTGACCCGTCCGTGCACGTGTTCGACGGCAAGCTCTACATCTATCCTTCCCACGACTGGGAGTCCGCCGCACCGGACGACGACTTCGGCAGCGAGTACGATATGAAGGACTACCACGTCCTCTCGCTGGAAGGCGACGACCCGATGACCTCCCCGGTCAAGGACAACGGCATCGCCCTCGACATCAAGGATGTCCCCTGGGCCCGCCGCCAGCTCTGGGACAACGAGGTGGTGAAAGGCCGCGACGGCAAGTACTATATGTATTTCCCGGCCAAGGACAAGACCGACATCTTCCGCTGCGGCGTCGCCATTTCCGACAGCCCGACCGGCCCGTTCAAGGCCATGCCGGACCCGATCCGCGGCAGCTACTCCATCGACTACGCCATCCTGCACGACGACGCCGACGACGAGTACTATATGTACTTCGGCGGCATCTGGGGCGGCCAGCTCCAGCGCTACGAGGACAACCTCGCCAAGGACAACGGCACCTCCTATCCCGCCGACGGCCAGCCGGCCGTTCCGGGCCGCGTGGTGAAGCTCGCGAAGGATATGCTCCAGTTTGCCGAGGAGCCGAAGCCGGTCGTCCTGATCGACGAGAACGGCGAGCCCATCAAGGTCGAAGACAACGAGCGCCGCTTCTTCGAGGCCAGCTGGATGCACAAATACAAGGGCAAGTACTACTTCAGCTACTCCACCGGCGACACCCACAAGCTCTGCTACGCCATCGGTGACAACCCGTACGGCCCCTTCACCTACAAGGGCGTCATCCTGACCCCGGTGTACGGCTGGACCACGCACCACTCCATCGTGGAGTTCAACGGCAAGTGGTGGCTCTTCCACCACGACAGCGGCATCTCCAAGGGCATCAACCGCCTGCGCAGCCTCAAGGTCTGTGAGCTCACCTACCGCGAGGACGGCACCATCGAGACCATCGAGGGCCTGGACGACTAATCCGCACCGGCCATAACGAAACGGGGACCGCTCAACACGGCCCCCGTTTCTTTTTTCTACAGGTTTTGGAACAGAACCGGAGCGCGCGGGCCGGAAATATTTCTAACTTTGTCTCCGGTAAAATTCAACGCACATGGAGAAAACCTGGAGATGGTTCGGCCCGTCCGACAAGATTACTTTGGAAATGCTGCGCCAGATCGGCGTGGAGGGGATCGTGACCGCCCTGCACCAATATGCCCCGGGCGAACTGTGGCCCGAAGCGGACATCCGCGCCCTGCAGGACTACATCGCCGCAGCCGGCCTGCGCTGGTCCGTGGTGGAGAGCCTGCCGGTCAGCGAGGAGATCAAGTACGCCGGCCCCAACCGCGACGCGCTGATCGAGACCTATAAGCAGAGCCTGGAGAACCTGGGCCGCTGCGGCATCCATACGATCTGCTACAACTTCATGCCCGTCATCGACTGGGCGCGCACCGACCTGGAGCACCCGATGCCCGACGGGACCACGGCGCTTTATTTCGACCGCGTCCGTTTCGCCTATTTCGACATCAAGATCCTCCAGCGCGAAGGCGCGGAGAAGGACTTCCCGGCAGAAGTGCTGGAGAAGGTCGAGGCACTCGACCGCACGATCACCGAGGCCGAGAAGGAGCAGCTGATCGACACCCTCATCGTCAAGACGCAGGGCTTCGTGAACGGCCCGCTCGGCGACGGCGAAGGCTCGCCCGTGGCGCGTTTCCGCGCCCTGATGGAGCCCTACAAGGGCATCACCCGCGACCAGCTCCGCGAGAACCTGCGCTATTTCCTCGAAGCCATCATGCCGGTCTGCCGGCAATGGGATATGCGGATGTGCGTGCATCCCGACGACCCGCCGATGCAGATCTTCGGCCTGCCGCGCATCGTCTGCAGCGCGGAGGACATCCTCTGGATGCTGAACGCGGTGGACGATTTCCACAACGGCGTCACCTTCTGCGCCGGCTCGCTCTCCGCGGGCGCGCACAATGAAGTGGAGGCGATGGCGCGCGAATTCGCTTCGCGCACGCATTTCGTGCACCTGCGCACCTGCAGCCTGCTGCCGGGCGGCAACTTCGTCGAAGCGCCGCACACCGACGGCCGCGTGGACCTGGTGGAGCTCATCCGCATCTTCGAGCGCGAGGGGCGCGACCTGCCGATGCGCGTCGACCACGGCCGCACGATGCTCGGCGACGAGAAACGCGGCTACAACGCCGGCTACAGCTTCCACGGCCGTATGCTGGCCCTCGGCCAGGTCAGCGGAATGATGGCGGCCGTCCAGAACGAACTCAAAAAAGAAATCAAGAAGATATGAACGAACAGTATTCCGTAGCCGGCAAGGTGGCCGTGATCAGCGGCGCCGCCGGTGCCCTGGGCGGCTCGCTCGCCCGGCATTTCGCCGCGCAAGGCGCCGACGTGGTGGCGCTCGTCCACCGTCCCGAGCAGGTCGAACCGACCGTGGAGACGCTCAAGGCCCTGGGCGGCAAGCCCTGCGGCTATGCCTGCAACGTGATGGACACGGAAGCCGTGTCGAAGATCGCCGACGAGGTCGTCGCCCAATACGGCCGCGTGGACATCCTGATCAACGTGGCCGGCGGCAACGTGGCCGGGGCCAACGTGATGCCGGACCAGAATTTCTGGGACATGAAGCTGGAAGACTGGACCAAGGTCCTCGACCTCAACCTCAACGGCACCGTCTATCCCTGTCACGTCTTCACGAAGATCTTCGCGAAGCAGGGCGAGGGCTGCATCCTCAACATCTCCTCGATGGCGGCCTATGACGCCCTGTCCCGCGTCGCGGGCTACGGCGCCGCCAAGGAAGGCGTGTCCAACTTCACGCGCTGGCTCGCGGCCGAGATGGCCATCAAATACGGCGAGAAGATCCGCGTGAACGCGCTCGCGCCGGGCTTCTTCATCGGCAAGCAGAACCGCGCCGCCCTCCTCAACGAAGACGGCTCGCTCACCGACCGCTCCAAGAAGGTCATCGCCAAGACGCCGATGCGCCGCTTCGGAGACCTGACGGAGCTCAACGGCGCCGCCCAGTTCCTGTGCTCCGACGCCGCTTCCTTCGTCACCGGCGTCGTCCTCCCGGTCGACGGCGGCTTCAGTTCCTTCAGCGGGGTCTAACGGCATCCTGCTTTTGAAAAAAGCCTGCCGCCTTGAAAAGTGGCAGGCTTTTTGTTTGTTTTTCTTCCGTTTTTATAAAAATTGTTGTCTTATGAAGAGAATCCTACACCTCCTCGTGGCGCTTCTGATTGTCGCGCCGACAGCTTTTGCGGCGCCGGAGCCTCCGAAAACCCCGACCCCGGCCCCCGGATCCACACAGGGAGACAAGTCTTCGGACGTCATCATTCTCCTGGATGAGCGTAATCTTCCGATAACGCCCCCTCATCACGCACCCGGAAAGCCTGTTTCCCGCCCGCGGGCTGCGCTGACCTTCTTCTTCGACACCGACCTAGGCATCGCCTCGATCGAACTGTCGAACGCGGCCACGGGAGAGTATGTGCAGGCCTATGTCGATACCGATTTCGGCGAGGCGCGGATTCCGTTCTCCGGCAGCGCCGGCACATGGACCATCGCGATCACCTTCCCCGACGGGGAGACCGACTGCTGGGTGCTGGTCCTCTGATAGGAATTCCAATCCTTTTTTGATATCTTTGTCCTGCTGCAAAGCGGGACATTTTTCATTGAGCATGTATCCAGTAGGACGAAAGTTATTTCCGGTTCTTTCCTTGCTGTTGGCGCTGACGCTGACGGCCGCCTGCGACCGCGCCCGACGGGACGACCTGACGGCGGCGCTGGACGCGGTGGAGCAGAGCGTCAACGAGCACCCGGGCGACGCGCTCGAGATGCTGGAACGGGTGGACTCCTCCGCGCTCACCACGCGCACCCTGCATGCCCGCTATGCGCTCCTCCGCACGATGGCCCTGGACAAGAACTACAAAGACATCACCGTCCCGGGACTGCTGGACGAAGACGCGGTCCGCTGGTACGAACGGCACGGTTCGGCCGACGAGAAGATGAAGGTCTACCACTACCTGGGACGGATCGAGCAGGATAAAAGAAACTACAATGAAGCTGCGATCTTCTTCGCCAAGGCGGAGAGCTTTGCCGGCAGCGTGACGGACAAGCACGCGCTGGGCCTCCTCTATGTGGCGGAAGCGTCGCTTTACGGCAATTGCTTCAACACGGAAAAGGAGAAAGAATACTACGAGAAAGCGCTGGACGTCTTCGCAGCGGCGAAAGACCCGATCTACAATTCGGTCCTGGGCTCCCTGGCGGACGTGTACCACACCCGGAAAGAATGGCATACGGCCGACTCGCTTTACAGGGAGGCCATCGCCCATTCCGAACCTTACCCATACGCCCTGGCCGTCTATCTTTCCGGCTACGCCTGCATGAAAGTCCAGCAACCGGACCGCGATCCGGCGGGGGCGATCGCGCTGCTGGACCGGAAACGGGAAATCTCCCCGCTGAACGCCCAGGAGGCTGGCGCCTATGCCTTCGCCCTGGCGTTGCTGGGCGACAGGAAGGGCTCCGACGCGATCCGCGCGCAACTGGAAGCCCTGCCGGAGCCGAACCGGCACGTCGCCATGCCCTGGCTGACCCGGCTCGCCGTCCAGCGGAACGACTACAAGCAGGCTTACCAGAACCTGCGGGATGCGCGTAACCACGAAGACGATATCATCAACTTCACCCTCACGGATCCGGTCAACCAGTCCCTGCGCGACTACTATGAGCTAACCTCCCAGCAGGAGCGCTCCCGGCGGCTGCAGGTGAGCGTCTGGGCCATGGTCGTCCTGGTCCTGCTGCTGTCCGGCATCACCGTCACGCTGCTGCGGGAGCGCCGCACCCGCGACGAGCGCGACCGCCTGATCGCCATCCGCGGCTCGTTGGAGCAGGAGCTTCAGGAGCAGGAGCGCCGGACGGAGTACCTCTCCTCGGACCTCTCCTCGCGCGTGGAGCAGCTGCGTGCGCAGCTGAACCGGGACCGGCTGGAGAAGCTCCGCAAGAACGGAAAATACGGCTACTGGATGTGGCTGGAGCGCAACGACCGCTACTCCGACAAGGAGATCGTCCGGGCCCTGCGCAAAGACCTCCGCGAGGTCTGCGTCCTGGAGAAAGACTACCACACGCTGGAGCAGCGTATCGACCAGGAACTGGGCGGCCTGCTGACGCAACTGAAGCAGGACCTGGAGCTCGACGGCAAACAGAGCGAAGAGCGCTTCCTCTGCTTCTGGCTGATCGACCTGAAACCGGATATGATCGCCGAGCTGCTGGACATCACGACCAACAACGTCTACGTCAAGACACACCGGCTGGAGAACCGCATCCGGAACCTCGGCAAGCCGGAGTATTCCTCGCTGATCAAGGGCTAAAAACAAGGGTGTAAGAATTTGCCTTTCTTACACCCTTGTATCTTTTTTATTTTCAGTCAATTATATTTTCCTGTGTAAGTATTCCGCAGCGCGGAAAAGGTACAATCCATCAAAAGAATCCGTACCTTTGTATTGTCACTTACTTAACCTATCGACATAGTTGTCCGTCCGTTGACGGACTCGTATTCCTAACGAAAATACCGGGAAAGCCAAGCCTGATCGATGCAGGCGAGGCCCTGTACGGAGGCCCGGATCTGCGGATTGCGCTGGAGGATTCCGGCGCAATCTTCGTATACGTTGAACCCGACGGCCACGAGCTCCATCTGCCCGTCTGCCGGGTAGGTGAAGGTCATTTCGCCGTCTGCGCCGTCCGTGCCCGCGAACTTGAGCGGCACGTCCTTTTTCAGTTCCTGGCAGGTCACGAACTTGCACATCTCGATGATGAGGTCGTCCAGGCCCGCGTCGAAGATCTTGATCTTCTCGATCAGCTCGCCCACGCTGCGCACCTGGCGGCCCGTGTAGCCTTCCGGCAGGCCTTCCGCGCTGACGGAGGCGTCCGTCAGGACGACCATCAGGCGCTCCGCCGGGTCGTGGTAGAGGAAAGGGACCTTCAGGAGGTTGGCGGTGCCGCAATGGGGGCAGTCCCACGTGAACAGCTCCCCGCTCCGGACCTTTTCCTTGAGCTCCGGGGAAGTGCTGGCGTTGACGCTCTGCGGCACGCTGACGCTATGTTCCGCTCCGCAACGGGAGCATTTCGCGGTGATATTAGACATTGAAAAGGAAATGCATGATATCGCCATCTTGGACCACATAGTCCTTGCCTTCGATGCCCATCTTGCCGGCGGCGCGGACGGCGGCCTCGGTCTTGTACTGGACGAAGTCGTCGTATTTGATCACCTCGGCGCGGATGAAGCCCTTCTCGAAGTCGGAGTGGATGACGCCGGCGGCCTTGGGGGCCTTGTCGCCGCGGTGGATCGTCCAGGCGCGGCACTCGTCGGCGCCGGCCGTGAAGAAGGTCTGCAGGCCGAGCAGGTGGTAGGCGGCCTGGATGAGGCGGACGACGCCGGACTCCTGCAGGCCCATCTCCTCGAGGAACATCTGGCGGTCCTCGTAGTCCTCCATCTCGGCGATCTCGGACTCCGTGCGGGCGGAGATGATCAGGATCTCGGCGTGCTCGTCCTTGACGGCCTCGCGGACGGCGTCCACGTATTTGTTGCCGTTGACGACGGACGCGTCGTCGACGTTGCAGACGTACATCACGGGCTTGTTGGTGAGCAGGAAGAGGTCGTGGGCCAGGGAGGCCTCCTCTTCGTTGAGCAGCGCGACGCTGCGGCAGGATTTGCCCTGCTCCAGGGCGGCCTTGTAGCGGGTCAGGAGCGCGGCGAGCTTGGCCGCCTGCTTGTCGCCCGCCTTGCCGGCCTTGTCGGCCTTGCCCAGGCGCGCCTCGACCGTCTCCAGGTCCTTGATCTGGAGCTCCAGGTCCACGACTTCCTTGTCGCGGACGGGGTCCACGGAGCCGTCCACGTGGACGACGTTGCCGTCGTCGAAGCAGCGCAGCACGTGCAGGATGGCGTCGCACTCGCGGATGTTGGCGAGGAACTGGTTGCCGAGGCCCTCGCCGCGGCTGGCGCCGCGCACCAGGCCGGCGATGTCGACGATGTCGACCGTGGCCGGGATCGTGCGCTGGGGCTTACAGATGTCAGAAAGCACCTCCAGACGCTTGTCCGGGACGTTGGTGGATCCGAGATTGGGTTCGATCGTACAGAACGGGAAATTGGCGCTTTGTGCGCCTCCCGAGCTGACGCAGTTGAAAAGGGTGGATTTGCCGACGTTCGGCAGTCCGACTATACCGCACTTGAGGGACATGTTCAATCAATGTTTAATGGCGCAAATTTACGCATTTTTCGCCATATTCGCAGAATGAAACGGACTATGATGCTTCTTCTGCTGATGGCCGCGCTGTCTGCCGGCGCATCCGCACAGGACAGGGATTCTCTCCTTGTCGTTTTTTGGAATTTGGAGAATTTCTTTGATTACCGCTCCGACAACAAGCCGCAGTACTGGACCAAGACGCGCTTCCGCGCCAAGTGCGACGGCGTCGCCAAGACGCTGCTGCGCATCGCCGACCGCTACGGGCGCCTGCCGGACGCCGTCGGCTTCGCCGAAGTCGAGAACGCCTTCGTGCTGCGCCGGCTGGTGGAAGACACGGCGCTGCGCAAGCTGGACTACGCCATCGTGCATTTCGATTCGCCCGACCCGCGCGGCATCGACTGCGCGCTGCTCTGCCGGCGCTCCACGCTGCCGCTGCGCGCCGGCGCAGCCCGGCACGTCTGCGACAGCGCCGGCGCCGTGATCCCGACGCGCGACATCCTGCTCGCGCAGTTCGACAGCCTCGCCATCCTGGTCAACCACCACCCCTCGCAGCTGGGCGGCAAGGCGGACCGGCGCGAGCGGGCGCGGGAGCGGATGCGCTCGCTCGCGGACTCGCTCCGCGCCGCCGCCCCGGGCCGCGTCCTGGCGGTCGGGGATTTCAACGAGGACCTGTGGCACGACGGCGGCGGGACGCTGAAATACAACGGCCGCTGGGAGAAGATCGACGGGCATTTCGCCGAAGGCTTCGCCGCCGTGCGCGAGGAGATCTTCGCCGACCCGGCCCTGCTGCAGCCGGACACCGCCTTCGGCGGCACCAAGCCGCGCCGGACCTTCGTCGGGCCGCGCTACACGGGCGGCATCAGCGACCATCTGCCTATTGTCATTATCGTGAATTATTGATATTTTTGTCCATACGACAACCCAAAAACCACCTAATTATGGACCTGCAGACCAGTATCCACGAAAAATTCCTCGCCACGTACGGAGACGGCGGCACGATGTACGCCGCCGCCGGCCGGATCAACCTCATCGGCGAGCACACCGACTATAACGGCGGCTATGTCTTCCCCGGCGCCATCGACAAGGGCATCGTGGCGGAGATCAAGCCCAACGGCAGCGACCGCGTCCACCTCCACTCCGTGGACTACGACGCCACCACCTCCTTCGGCCTGAACGAGGAGGACAAGCCCGAAGAGGCCTGGGCGCGCTACGTCTTCGGCGTCTGCCGCGAGATCATCAAGCGCGGCGGCAAGGTGGAGGGCTTCGACGCCGTCTTCGCCGGCGACGTGCCCCTGGGAGCCGGCCTGTCGTCCTCCGCCGCCCTGGAGAGCTGCTTCGCCTTCGCGCTCAACGACCTCTACCAGAACGGCATCGACAAGTTCGAACTGGCCCGCATCGGCCAGAGCACCGAGCACAACTACTGCGGCGTGATGTGCGGCATCATGGACCAGTTCGCGTCCTGCTTCGGCAAGGCCGGCAGCCTCATCCGCCTCAACTGCAAGACCCTCGAATACAAGTATTTCCCCTTCGACCCGAAGGGCTACAGGCTCGTCCTCGTGGACACCTGCGTCAAGCACGAGCTCGCCTCCTCGGCCTACAACTTCCGCCGCCAGAGCTGCGAGCGCGCCGCCGCGGCCGTCAAGAAAAACCACCCGGAGGTGGACTTCCTGAGCGACTGCAAGCGCGTCTGGCTGGACGAGGTGCGCGCGGAGATCTCCAGCGAGGATTTCATCCGCGCGGAATACGTCATCGGCGAGGTCCAGCGCGTGCTGGACGTCTGCGACGCCCTGGAGCGCGACGACTACGAGACGGTCGGCGAAATGATGTACCAGACCCATTTCGGCCTGAGCCGGCTCTACGAGGTCAGCTGCGAGGAGCTCGACTTCCTCTACCGCCTCGCGCGGCGCCTCGGCGTCACCGGCGCCCGCGTGATGGGCGGCGGCTTCGGCGGCTGCACCATCAACCTCGTCAAGGACGAGCTCTATCTCCCCTTCGTCGCCGCCGCAAAGGCCGAATTCACGCTCAAATTCGGGCACGCGCCCAAGATCTACGACGTCGTCATCTCGGACGGCGCCAGACGCCTCTAAAAACGAAAAAGCCTGCCGTTCCCGGCAGGCTTTTCTTTCGCTGTTCTCCTTCTGCTAGAAGAAGCGCTCGCGGTTGTCCTTGACGTCGTCATACTCCTGCATGACGGACGGGATCATCTGGGACAGGTACTGGGCCTTCTGGAGGGCCAGGTTCTTGGCGTCGGCCTCGCTGTAGAAGGTACCGACTTCCTTGTTGGCCACGCGGACCACATAGGTGCCCATGATGCCGGCCACGGGGCCGAAGATCTCGCCCTGCTTGGCAGCGGAGATGGCGCCGATCAGCGCGGGCTCCACGTTGGTGGAACCGAGCGAGAGGGCGTCGCGGTGGTCGACGGCCACGCCGAGGCGCTCGGCGATCTCCTCGATGGAGGTGGCGCCGGCGATCTTCTCGGCGACCTGGGCGGTCGCGGCGGCCTGCTGCTTATCCGTATAGAGCTTCTCGTAGATCTGGGTAGCCACCTTCTGGACAGGGGCGTAACCCTCCTTGTTGATCGCCTTGAGGGCCATCACGAAGAAGTAGTTGTTGTCGACGGTGATGATGTTGGAAGCCTTGCCGGCCTTGGCGTCGAAAGCCCAGCGGGTCAGCTCCTTCGCGTTGTCGATGGAACCGTAGTTGGCCGTGGCCTCGGTGATGGTGGCAGGGTGGGAATACACCTTGACGGAGTCGATGGCCTTCTTGTAGCCTTCGTAGGTGCCGCCGGCGAGGGTGGCGAAGGTGTTGGCCTGGGCGTAGTAGTCGTTGAAGGTCTCCTTGCTGGCGATGGCCGTCTTCTGGAGGATGGCGACCTGCTTCTTGGCGACCGGCTTGGTCTTGCGGCTCACGACCACGACGTGGGTGCCGTACTGGGTCTTGAGCACGTACGGCTCACCGACCTTGGCGTCGAAGATACCCTCGAAGCCCGGGATCAGGTAGCTCTGCGTCATCCAGCCGATGCTGCCCAGCTCGCCGTCGGCGGAAGAGGCCTGGTCGACGGAGTAGGCGGCCACGAGGTTGACGAAGTTGCCACCCTTCTTGATGACGTTGACAAGGCTGTCGGCCGTGTTGGCGGCGTTGTCGCCCTGCAGGAGGATATGCTTCACGAAAGCGGAATCCGGCAGCATCTTGCTGTCCATCTCGCGACCTGCGTAGAAGTTGTTGCCGTCGGCGATGATCTGGGTGAGCTTGGCGCCCTCGAAGATCTGCTTGTCGAGCTCGGCGTTGACCGTGCTGAGCTCACCGGCCTTGTACCAGTAGGTATCGAAGCCGCGCTCGGAGTTCTTGAGCAGGAAGGTGCGCATGTTGTCGGTGTTGGCGAACTCCTCGTAGGCCTCGCTGACGGCCTCGCTTGCGGCGGCGACGTCAGCGGCGGAGGGAACGACCTCGAAGACGACATACTCGACCTCGCGGTTGGCGCGCTGCTTGAAGAAGTCCTTGTGCTGCTTGTAGTAGGCGCGCACCTCGTCGTCGGAGACGGTGATGGAGCTGTCGCGGCCCACCGGGTAGTACACCAGGCAGTAGTCCACGTCGGCCGTGGTGTTGCCCTCGGCGACGGCCTGCGCGAGCTGCAGCGCGTTGTCGCTGCCGCTGGCGTTGAACAGGGAGCTGTACTTGGAATAGTACTGCTGGTTGTGGACGGAGTTCTGGACGTAGTTCCAATAGGTGCGGAGCTGGCCGCTCTCATCGCTCTCGACGTTCTGGACGAACGCCTTCACGCGATCCGCGGAGAACATGCCGTTCTCGTCCACGAACACGGGATTCTGGGCCAGGGCCGGGGAAACGATCTCGCCGGCCATCAGGGCCTTCATCTCGTCCACGCCGACGGACAGACCCGCCTCCTTGGCGTTCTTGACGAACATGTACTTGTCGAGGAGCTCCTGCCAGGCGGCGTTGCGGATCTGCTTCTGGGTCTCCGCGCCGCGGTCGGCGCCGAGCAGCTCGTTGATGGTGGTGTAACGGTCGATGTCAGCCTGGAAATCCGTGTAGGAAATGCTCTTGCCGGCGATCTGGCCGACGTCATACTTGGAAGACATCGAGTTGAGCGCCGACTCCAGCGTGCTGGGATCGATAATGAAGGAAAGGAGGGCCAGCGCGATGATGATGGAAATCGCGAGGCCGAACTTAACGCGTATTTTTTCAAGTACCGCCATAGTAGTTTATTTATTTTTTAAATTTTCCGATAAGGGGCTGCGAAGATAATTATTTTTTTGGAAACGGCCCAATAAAATTCACAGAATCAATGATTACGGCCGTGCTATCCTGCACTACCACGCCATATCCGTCGAAGGGCCGGTACAGGATGGAGTTGCGCACGTGGTCGTCGGAGCGCATTCCGAAGCCCTGCAGGAAACCCTGACGGGAGTAAATCTTGACGTAACAGTCTGTATATAGCTCCTTTTTGGCCTGGTCCCAGTAGATGGTGTCCGTCTCCATCGTCTCCTGCTCGATGACGTTGTGCAGGATGACGTTGCCGAAGGCTTCCCAGATCTCGTCCCGGCTGCGGTCCTTGGGCACGATGTGGCGGGCGTTGTCCGCCACGATGACGGACTCGAGCAGCCCGTCCTCCGTGTAGCCGTAGACCGAAAGCCCTTCCGGGAAGGTGTCGAACGACGCCGTGTCCGTGTCGAAATGCTCCATCAGCATCGACTCCAGGCGCATCGACACCCGGCCGTTCTGGGTCTGCACCGCGAACATGTCGAAAGTCCGCTGGGTGGGCGTACGCCCGAGATCCAGCCGTTCCGCTTCGCCGATCTGCCCCCGGCAAGAAACGACAATGCTGGCAACCACAAAAGTGATTGCCAGCATGTTGGGTCTATTTCTCCGGGCGCCCAAATTATCTGACGCGCACCGTCGTCGTGGCGCGCAGGCCGCCGCAGACGACCGTGTAGGACTGACCCTTTGTGAGGTCGTACATGAAGGCCTCGGCGCTCTCAGGGAAGTACACGCTGTACTGGCTGATGTAGCGGTTGGCCTCGTCGGTCAGGGAAGCGTCGGCCGCCTTGGCCTTGGCCATATAGTCGCAGGCCACCCAGTACGGGGCGCGCTTGGTGATCTCGTCGTTGCCGCAGCGGAGGGCCGCCCAGATGTTGCCCATCAGGAAGTAGGCCTTGCCGGCGCGGGTCGCGTCGTCGGTGAGCTTGCTGGCGAACTCGAAAGCGCGGGCGTTGTCGCCGTTCTTGAAGCAGAACTTGGCCAGTTCGAAGGTCCACTCAGCCTTGGTGTCGGCATCGACATCCTCGCCGGCAAGGGCGGTCTCCATGTAGGAGATGGCTTCCTTGACGTTGCCGCGGGCGCCGTGCAGGCGATACAGGTAGTAGGAAGAAGTGGAGGACGGCTCCAGCTTGTTCATCGTGGTGATGGCCTGCAGGAAGAGGTCGTTGGAATCGCAATCCTCGGCCATGCTCATCGTCTTGACGATGCTCTTGGCGAGCTGCAGGTTCTCCGGCTCGGCGGCGAGGCGCGGGGTGTAGAGCTCGATGAGGCTCTCGCAGCTCGCGACCTTGCTGGAAGCGAAGAGGGTGCCCATATCGCGGCGGACATTCGCAGCCTGCTCCTTCTCGCCGTCGTTGGCGGGAACGATCTGGTCGAGCAGGTCGCTGTTGCGCTGATAGAGGCCGATCACGGTCTCGGCGTCGATCTCGTTGGCCTTGTAGAGCTCGACGGCGGCCTGCATGTCGAAGTACAGGATCGTCGGGCGGGCCTTGGCCTGGACCGTATTGATGATGCCCTCGAGGCCGTCATAGAGCTTCTTGGGGTCATTCTTCACGAAGTTGAACAGATCCTGGCCCTTGTTGTTGAGCGCGGTCACAGCGTTCTTCGGATAGTACTGGGCGCGCTGATCGTACAGGGTCAGCAGGGAGTCCACCAGCGCGGCGCGGTAGGTCGGGTCGGTGGTCCGGTTGATCACACGGCGGAGCAGGGTCGCGCCGTTGATGAGCATATTCTGGCTGGCGGTCGGCGGGCAATAGTGGTAAGCCTTGCGCCAGGTCTTCAGAGCGTCTTCGTAGCTCTTCGCCTTGAAATACTCATCGTAGAATGAAAGGTTGGTAACACAGTTGATGCTGTCCTGGCCATGGCCATATTTGCCCTGGGCGAACGCGTTGTTGCCCAGGCAGAGTGCGGACAGAGACAAAAAGACAAGAATTAATTTTTTCATATTGCTACAGTTTTGTTTATTAATCATATTGGTATTTGCGGAACCAGATGTCAAACAGGTTGAATCCAATCGAGAAGTTGACATAGCGTTCGCGGACCATATCGCCGGCCAGCGATCCGCGCTGGCCCAGGTCCACGCCGAGCGTCAGGCCGTTGTAGCCGTTGACGATCGGCAGGGTGACGCCGAGCGTGACGCCGGTGGATGAGACCGGATTCCCGTTCAGCAGGTAATATTCATTCTTGTGATACGCGCCTACGCGATAGGCGACATGGTTGAAATAGTAACGGATGTCGTTGCGGTTGGGGACGATCTCGAAACCGACGCGGTAGGCCTCGGTCACGGACGCGGCGAAGGCGCTGCTGGCCGTGAAGCCGCGGGCGCCGTCCAGGCCGCAGTTGTGCCAGTCGGAACGGGAATAGTCGAAGGAAGCCGACCAGCGGCCGCGCTGCTGGAAGGTCACGCCGACGGCCACCTCGCTGGCGAGGCGCACCTTGCTGTCGACGCCGAGGCGGTCGACCCGGTAGAACAGGGTGTCGGCCGCGGCGGAACCGCCCGCGAAACGGAAAGACTCCATCTCGCCGGACAGGGCGGCGGCGGTGGTGTACGTGGCACCGACCGTCAGGGAGTACTTGGTGCCGAGCCGCTGCTCGTACTGGAGGCCGAACTTGAAATTGTTGCCGGTCATCCGGCCCTTCGTGCCGTTGCGGATGCTGTTGTAGGAAGCGTCGTTGAACTCGGTGTAGAAGTTCTTTTCGACCTGACCGAAATAGGTGTTCCACTGCACGCCGAGGGAGAGGCTCTTGAAGAACGTCACGCCGGCGGCGGCGAACGCCTTGTAGAGGCTTCCAGTGCCCTTGGCGGAGTAGTTGATATTGCCGGTTTGGCCGATCACCTGCGGATCCGTGTAATCAAAACTGTAGCCGAATCCGGTGTCGCTGTACGGCATGATGCCCACCATCATCGCGGAGCTGCGCCAGATGGGGAAGGACATCACCAGGTTGTTGATGTTGAAGGTGTTGCTTGCAGACTTGATCCCGCCCTGGTTGAAGACCTTGTTGTCGTTGTAGAGCGAGAAGTCGGCCATGAAGGCCAGGCTGTCGCGCGCCGTGACGGCGGCCGGGTTGATCAGGTTGATGTAGCGGTTGTTGCGCACGGCCACGCCGACGCCGCCCATCGTCTTGTTGTAGGCGGAGCCCGGCTGGCTCAGGTCACCGACTCCGTAGATGGAGTACGGCGTATAGGTACCCGTGGCCTGGCCGTGTGCGCCCACTGCTGCACACGCCGCCAGGATCGCGGTCAGGAACCATCTATTTAAGATTCTTCTCGACATATTCGTCCGTTATCAATGCCAGGCCCATCAAAACCAGATTGGAAACCACAAATATCGAGTTTTTCATCTTCTTGGCAAAATAAATTGCATCGCCGCCCGTGAAAATTACGATATTATCTGGCCGGAGCCGGTTGTAACCTTCAATTTCAAACATTATGCCCGAAATGACGCCGGCGGCGATCGAAGCCTGCACGGAGTGTCCTTCCGGCTCGGTCTCTTCCGGCGTATTTACCAGCGGAAGCGACTTGGAATAGCGTTCCAGGGCCTTGAAGCGGGTGCGGCAACCCAGGGAGATATTTCCTCCCAGATATTCGCCTCCGCTGCCCAGGAAGTCCACCGTCAGCGTGGTGCCGAAGTCGAACACCGTGACCGGCTTGTCCTTGAACAGGAAGCCTGCGGCGACCAGCGCGGCGGCGCGGTCGGAGGACAGGTATTCCGGGAAATTCCTGCTCCGCAGGAGGTCGGTATGCGCGGCATCCAGGATCAGCAATTCCCCGCAACGGGCACGCAGCAAGGCCTCCTCCTCGGCGGATACCCCGGAAGTGGACGCGACGGTCAGCACTTCGGGACGCTCCTTTTCCAGCAGCGAAAGCAGATAATCCATCATCCGCTCGCCCTGATACCGGAAGGTTTTGCCCAGCGTAGTCCCCTCAGCCCAAGCAGCTTTCAGTGCGGTATTTCCAGCTTCTACCAGTAAATTTGGCATGACCCGCAAATATACGAATTTTATCGTAATTTACTCAAAACCGCGCGGGCTTCCTTCAAGGAAGGAACGTTGCGCACCACGATCTTGAGCTTGTTCTCCACCTGCTTGAGCTCGTAGCGCGGCATCTCCGCGGTCTTCTCGAGGATCGTGGCGAACGTCTGGCTCTTGTAGTAGGGCGACATCGGGTTGGCGATGAAGAAGGCGATCAGCAGGCCGTTCTTGACGATGACCTTCTCGAAGCCGAGCGCGGCGCCGAGGTTGCGGATCTTGACGACCTCGAAGAGGTTCTCCAGCTCCGCGGGCAGGGCGCCGAAGCGGTCGGCGAGGTTCGCCGCGTAGCGGTCGATCTCCTTGTCCGACGTCATCGCGTCGATGGTCCGGTAGATGCGGATCTTCTCCGCCGTGACGTCGATGTAGTCGTCGGAGATGTGGGCCGGCTGGTCCGTTTCTATCGTGCAGTCCGTCACGAACTTGCCGCGGTCGTTCCGGGCCACGATGCCCGTCTCAACGCCCAGTTCCTCCATCGCCTCGGCGAGGATCTTCTGGTAGGTCTCGAAGCCCATGTCGGTGATGAAGCCGCTCTGCTCGGCGCCCAGCAGGTTGCCGGCGCCGCGGATGTCCAGGTCCTGCATCGCGATGTTGAAGCCGCTGCCCAGGTCGGAGAATTCCTCGATGGCCTTGAGCCGGCGGCGGGCGTCGTCGGTGATGCTCACCAGCGGCGGGACGATCAGGTAGCAGAACGCCTTCTTGTTGGACCGGCCGACGCGGCCGCGCAGCTGGTGCAGGTCGCTCAGGCCGAAATTCTGCGCCTGGTTGATCAGGATCGTGTTGGCGTTCGGGATGTCCAGGCCGTTCTCGATCAGGGTGGTGCAGAGCATCATGTCGTAGTCGCCGCGCATGAAGTCCAGCATCTTGGCCTCCAGCTCCTTGGCCTCCATCTGGCCGTGCGCCACGCAGATCTTCATATCCGGGATCAGGCGGTGCAGGATGTCGTGGATGGCCGGCAGTTCCTCGACCTTGTTGTGCAGGAAGAAGACCTGTCCGCCGCGGTTCAGCTCGTAGTTGATGATGCTGCGGATCTCCCGCTCGTCGAAGAGGATGATTTCCGTCTGCACCGGGATGCGGTTGGGCGGCGGCGTGTTGATGATGCTCAGGTCGCGGGCGCCCAGCAGCGAGAACTGCAGGGTGCGGGGGATCGGGGTGGCCGTGAGCGTGAGCGTGTCCACGGACGCCTTCATCGTGCGCAGCTTCTCCTTGGCGGCCACGCCGAATTTCTGTTCCTCGTCGATGATCAGCAGGCCGAGGTCCTTGAAGGCGAATTCCTTGCCCAGGATCTTGTGCGTGCCGATCAGGATGTCGATCTGCCCGGCTTCGAGGCGCCGCTTGATGTCGGCGATCTCCTTCGCCGTGCGCAGCCGGCTGACGTAGTCGATGTTGCAGGGGAGGTTCTGCAGGCGGTTCTTGAAGGTGTTGAAATGCTGCAGCGCGAGGATGGTGGTCGGCACGAGCACGGCCACCTGTTTGCTGTCGCAAATGGCCTTGAAGGCCGCCCGGACAGCGATTTCCGTCTTGCCGAAGCCCACGTCGCCACAGACCAGGCGGTCCATCGGGCAGGTGTCCTCCATATCCCGCTTGACGGCGGCGGTGGCCGTCTCCTGGTCGGGCGTGTCCTCATACATGAACGACGATTCCAGCTCCTCCTGCAGGTAGGTGTCCGCCGAGAAGGCGAAGCCCTTGGAGGCGCGCCGCTTGGCGTACAGCTGGATGAGGTCCTTGGCGATGTCCTTGACCTTGGACTTGGCGTTGGATTTCAGGGTGGTCCAGGTCTTGGAACCCAGCTTGTTGATGCGCGGCGCCTCCCCGTCCTTGGAGCGGAAACGGGAGATCTTGTGCAGGGCGTGCACCGACACGAACACGACATCGCCGTCCTTGTAGGTGATCTTGACGACTTCGCGCATCCGGCCGAAATCGTCGCGCATCCGCACCAGGCCGCCGAAGACGCCCACGCCGTGGTCGATGTGCACGACGTAGTCGCCGATGTTGAAGGAATTCAGGTCGTTGACCGTCAGCTGCTCGCTCTTCTCCACCGTGCGCCGCAGGGCGACGCGGTGGAAACGGTCGAAGATCTCGTGGTCCGAATAGCAGCAGACGCGGTCCTGCGCGTCGATGAAGCCGTTGTGTATGTTCTTGCCGGAGACGAATTCCGGCAGCAGGCCGCCGTTCTGCGACAGGATGGAGCGGACGCGCTCCAGCTGCTGCTCCTTCTCGCCGTAGATCAGGACGCGGTAGCCGTTCTCCAGGTGGCTGCGGATGTCCTCCGTCAGGAGTTCGAAATTCTTGTTGAAGGTCGGTTGCGGCGAGATCTGGAAATAGACGAAATCGTCTCCCGCATACGACAGGGGCGCGTCGATGTACACGCGCCGGAAGCGTTCGAGCGCCGGGAAGAACGCTTCGCGGAAATACATATCCGAAGAGTCCAGCCAGAGGAGGCTGTCCGGCGGGAAGAGGTCCGACAGGGGCTGGCCCTGCACCGCGCCGCCTCCGACGACGTCGGAAATGATCTCGGCGGCGGACACTTTGTCCCTGGAGAGCTGCGTGTTGCAGTCGAAGGAATGGATGCTTTCTATCTCATTGCCCCAGAAGGAGATGCGGAACGGGAAATTCTCCGAGAAGGAGAAGATGTCCACGATGGATCCGCGGATGGCGTACTGCCCCGGCGCGGAGACGAAATCCACTTTCTCGAAGCCGCGGGCGGAGAGGGTCCTGATGATGTCGGCGTGCGAGATTTCCTGTCCTTCCTGGATGCGGAAGACCGATTCCCGGATGGTCTGGGTGGTCGGGATCTCTTCGGCCAGCGCCTCGGGGTAGGTGACGATGACCAGCAGGTCCTTGCCCGCTTCCAGCAGCTTGCCGATGGCGGCGGTGCGCTGCACGCCCAGCGAGGACTTGTAGTTGCTCCGCTCAACGCTTCGGCCCGATTCCGGCAGGAAGAATACCCTGTCGCCTTCGATCAGCGGATACAGGTCGGCGGCGCAGTATTCCGCCGCTTCCCGGTTGGGCAGCACGACCACGTGCACGCCCTTCTCCGCCACCTGCGAGAGGACGAACCAGCGGGCGGACAAAAAGAGCCCGCGGCAGAATACTTCCCTTGCGGTTTTTATTCTGTCGCGCAGGCACTCCGAAGATTTTGAACTTATCAACATGCTCTGCCGAAAAGCGGTTGAAAAGTATGTTGAAATCCTGTTCACCGGTTCATTTCCACGGTGGAAAAAAATGGCCGCCCGGTTTTCAACGGGAGAAAAAACACGGTTTCAACAGACTTTTTAACGAACTTGTATGCTATTAACTCATTGATTCATAACGGCATTGTTGAATTATCAACATTTCAACACACCATTATAAAACATCAAATTATCAAAATAAAAGAGTTATATTTGTATTCTGATTGTCAAGGCCCCTATGCAGGAATTCGACCCTCATAACGCAAACGACTGCAAAGATAAGGATTTGGACGGAATTATCCGGCCCCAGGAGCTGGAAGATTTCACCGGACAAGGCGAGATCGTGTCCCGCCTCCGCGTCTATATCCAGGCGGCGAAAATGCGCGGCGAGTCGTTGGACCACACGCTTTTCCACGGCCCTCCGGGCCTGGGCAAGACGACGCTGGCGCACATCATCGCCAACGAGATGGGGGTCAATATGAAGATCACTTCCGGTCCCGTCCTGGACCGCCCCGGCGACCTTGCCGGCCTGCTGACCTCCCTGGAGGAAGGCGACGTGCTCTTCATCGACGAGATCCACCGCCTGGCACCGGAAGTGGAGGAGTATCTCTACTCCGCGATGGAGGACTACGTCATCGACATCATGATCGACAAGGGTCCGGGCGCCCGTTCCGTGCGCATTTCCCTCAATCCTTTCACGCTCGTGGGAGCGACCACCCGCGCGGGCCTGCTGACGGCGCCGCTCCGGGCGCGTTTCGGCATCACTGAAGGATTGGAATACTACGACACGGACGACCTGGTGCGCATCGTCAAGCGCAGCGCCGGCATCCTCAAGGTGGAGATCGAGCCGGAGGCCGCCCGCGAGATCGCGCTCCGCAGCCGCGGCACGCCGCGTATCGCCAACTCCCTGCTGCGCCGCGTCCGCGACTTCGCGCAGGTGATGGGCGACGGCCACATCGACCTCAAGATCGCCCGCTACGCGCTGGACAAGCTCAATATCGACAAGCGCGGCCTGGACGCGATCGACAACAAGATCCTGCGGACCATCATCACCACCTTCAAGGGAGGTCCGGTGGGCGCCAACACGCTGGCCACTGCCATCGGCGAGGACCAGGGCACATTCGAAGAAGTCTACGAGCCTTTCCTGATCAAGGAGGGCTTCATCGTACGCACCCAGCGTGGCCGCGTGGCCACGGAACTCTCCTACAAGCATATGGGCTTGGATCCTTACGACAGCAACGCCGCGGGCTCGCTGTTCTGATGCAAATGAAAATAACAAATAATACAAACACCTAACAATGTCAGACAAGTTAAATTCCAAAATTCCTGCAGGACCGCTTGAAAGCAAATGGACCCGGCGCAAGTCGGAAATCCGTCTGGTGAGTCCGAACAACAAGAGAAAGCTTGAGATCATCGTGGTCGGTACCGGTCTCGGCGGCGCATCCGCAGCCGCCTCCCTGGGCGAACTCGGCTACAACGTCAAGATTTTCTGCATCAGTGACAGCCCTCGCCGGGCGCACTCCATCGCCGCGCAGGGTGGTATCAACGCTGCCAAGAACTATCAGAATGACAACGACTCTGTCTATCGTCTGTTCTACGACACCATCAAGGGTGGCGACTACCGTTCCCGCGAAGCCAACGTGTATCGTCTGGCTGAGGTGAGCGCCGCCATCATCGACCAGTGCGTCGCACAGGGCATTCCTTTCGCCCGTGAGTACGGCGGATACCTCGCCAACCGTTCCTTCGGCGGCGTGCAGGTGAGCCGTACGTTCTACGCCCGCGGTCAAACCGGCCAGCAGCTCCTCCTGGGTGCCTACGCTTCCCTGAACAAGGAGATCGCCAACGGCAGCGTCAAGTCCTACCCGCGCCACGAGATGCTCGACCTGGTGATCGTGAACGGCCAGGCCAAGGGTATCATCGCCCGCAACCTCGTCACCGGCCAGCTGGAGCGCTTCGGCGCCCACGCCGTCGTGATCGCGACGGGCGGCTACGGCAATACCTACTTCCTCTCCACCAACGCGATGAACAGCAACGGTTCCGCCGCGATGCAGTGCTACCGCAAGGGCGCTTTCTTCGGCAACCCGTGCTTCGCGCAGATCCACCCGACCTGTATCCCGGTCCACGGCGACCAGCAGTGCAAGCTCACCCTGATGAGCGAGTCCCTGCGTAACGACGGCCGTATCTGGGTGCCCAAGAAGAAGGAGGATGTGGAGAAGCTCCGCAAACACGAAATCAAGGCCTCCCAGATCCCTGAGGAGGATCGCGACTACTATCTCGAGCGCCGCTACCCGGCCTTCGGCAACCTCGTCCCGCGTGACGTGGCTTCCCGCGCCGCCAAGGAGCGTTGCGACGCCGGCTTCGGCGTGAACGAGACCGGTAAGGCCGTGTTCCTCGATTTCGCGGACGCCATCAAGCGCCTCGGCCACCAGCGCGTCGCCGAGCGTTACGGCAACCTCTTCGAGATGTATGAGAAGATCACCGCCAGCTCCCCTTGGGAGGAGCCGATGATGATCTATCCCGCCATCCACTATACGATGGGCGGTATCTGGGTCGACTACGATCTCCAGACCACCATCCCGGGCCTCTACGCCATCGGCGAGGCCAACTTCTCCGACCACGGCGGCAACCGCCTCGGCGCTTCCGCGCTGATGCAGGGCCTCGCGGACGGCTACTTCGTGTTGCCGGTCACGATCGGCGACTACCTCTCCTACAAGTTTGCCGAGCCCAAGACGGATGTCACTTCCAAGGAGTTCGACGATGCCGAGAAGGCCGTCCAGGCCCGTATCGACCGCCTGTTCTCCATCAAGGGCAAGCAGACTGTAGATTCCATCCACAAGCGCCTGGGCAACATTATGTGGGACTACGTGGGTATGGCCCGCGACGAGGCCGGCCTGAAGAAGGCCATCGCCGAGATCAAGGCCCTCAAGAAGGAGTTCTACGAGGATGTCAACGTCCCCGGCAGCCAGTTTGAATTCAACCAGGAACTCGAGAAGGCCCTCCGTCTGGAGGATTTCTTCGACATCGGCGAGCTGATGGCGCGCGACGCGCTCAACCGTTCCGAGTCCTGCGGCGGCCACTTCCGTGTGGAGAGCCAGACCGAAGAGGGCGAGGCCAAGCGCGACGATGCCAACTTCATGTATGTCGCCGCCTGGGAGTACAAGGGCGAGGACCAGGAGCCCGAACTCCACAAGGAGCCGCTCAAGTATGAGTTTATCGAGGTGAAAACGAGAAATTACAAAGACTAAGCGAGATGGAATTCAATCTGAAAATATGGCGTCAGAAGAACGCCAAGACC
>Ga0265301_10000462_pt1 | contig 60237 bp, 53 predicted proteins | sample AusTroGonzalo_MG_2_FD_193488 | JGI IMG/M metagenome (GOLD analysis project Ga0265301, IMG submission 193488) | Bovine rumen microbial communities from tropical cattle in Woodstock, Queensland, Australia - Gonzalo_04 | ecosystem: Host-associated > Mammals > Digestive system > Stomach > Rumen ... | reverse complement strand
AACTTCGATTTTTGAAAATTTTTATAATTGTTCATCCGCGGGTTGGCCATGCGCTTCGCTCTGGCCTACCCCTCCATCCCCGCCAATAAAATCAAAAAATCCACACAAAGGTGGATTTTTAAGATTTTCTCATGGCGGAGATGGAGGGGTTCGAACCCCCGATACGGTTGCCCGTATACGCGATTTCGAGTCGCGCGCATTCAACCAGCTCTGCCACATCTCCGTAATGCCCAACATTATATATATAAAAAAAATCAAAAGCAACAAATTATAATTAAAAAACACTTGCATGACCTTTGTCTTTTTTTCTATGATAGATATATATTGAAAGGGAAAGAATGGAAAAAATGCCGGTTTTTGTACGGTTTGCCAAGTTTTTTGCGACTGCATTATTTGCGGGTATTTTTGCTTTTATTTCACAAAATTCATATTCAGCGACATGTCCTTCGGGTACAAAGGCCCAAACAAATGTATTCGCAGAACAGCAAGAATGTTCTTATGGATATCCACATACTGGTAATTCTTCTGAAAATTCCCCTATATCCAGTGGCGATGGCACATGGACATCTTATTTCTCTGGCTATCGCGTAAAGGGACGCGCATACTGTTCATCATCTGTACCGGACAATCCGGTCGCTGTTGGAAAGTTATGCCCTTCGCTGCCACGTCGTGCAATGGCTGAAACTATTAATCCGAATCATTCGGGAACGCATTGTTGGTGTCAGGCTACGGAACACAGACAGGCTTCTGCCTCATCAGGACTTTGGACTGCGCCATTTCAAAAAATATACGCCAAATATGTTTATCTTAAAGATATGGGCGACAGTTGCGAAACTTCTTGCGCCGCCTATTGTTCGTATATGAACAATAATCTTATACTTAATGGCTCTTCTTCTGACCCTGTTATCGGTGAAAACTTACGCGCAACGATATACGATTCGTTGCTTGAATGTATTCCAATTGAAAATAAAATCACATACATTAGCGATGGCGAAGTCATAGATTATCAATACTATGATGGCCCAGTGGAATTAAAAAACAATCTTGTTAAACCTAACTATTATTTCAAGGGTTGGTGTGAATCTCAAACTTGCGACAATCCAATAGCGGGTGGCACAACCCAGTTGGGCTGGACTGGCGAAAAGACGCTTTATGCCCAATGGGGGCTTGCTGGATGCGGAAACGGTGTAAAATCGCAATTGATAGATGGGGAACTTGTTTGCTCTACAGAATGCGATGACGGCTATGAAGAACAATTTAATCCTTTTTCAGCCCAATATGATGACAGTGCACCAAATGAACAAACTTTTTGTTATCGTACTGCAAACACTTATGATACAAGTGGCACGAATTGGACTGTGTATTTTTCAAGCTTTGGCTATACGTTAAGGGGTGAATCTTTCTGTTCACCGACTGCACCAAACATATCATCAACACCAGTCAGGGATCCAGACTGTCAATCGGGCGTCATTCATTCTATGCTTGACGAAATAGATACAGAAGGCACTGGTTCGTATTGTTGGTGTCATCTAACAGAATATGAACGCACACACGCAAACAGCTTTATTTCCAAAGGCAAAACAGCGTTGGACACCAAATACGTCTATGCCGCAAAACCTTATAATTGTTTGCAAGATTGTCCAAGTATGTGCAATACCATGGCAAGAAATAATGCCTATGATGGTTTGGACGGCATATCTTTGCGTGTATCTATATACAGGTCGTTGAACAAATGCAAAAAGAAATCTTATAGCCTTACATTTAAAGATTCTGGTAATACGGTACAAACAATACCTAATTATACTGTTACAGATGATGTGTCGTTACCAACATCTGCTGATCTTCCTGAACGTCCAGGTTATACTTTTGCTGGTTGGTGCGAAGATACACCTGATTGTGATAATCCTATAACAGGTACCCAAGATGGTTTGTTCGGCGACAAAACACTTTACGCAAAATGGGTTGCTGTGCCATATAATGTGGAATATGTAACAAATGGTGCCGTGTTATCAAAAGGTGCTTTGGAAACATATACTGTTAATGAAGTGGTTGAATTAAAGCCAACAGAATCCGAGGCACTTGTATTTGAAGGTTGGTATGACAATCCTGAATTTGAAGGCGAACCTATTACTTCATTGCCAATAATGATGGCAAATGCCCCAAAAACAGGTTCTGTGACATTGTATGCGAATCAATCATTAGTACCAGCAACATGTGCAAATGGATATGAACCGCAAGATTCCGAGTACAGTGTTTTGGATCCAAATGACAGAACTTCTATTGTTTCATGGCGAAGCAATTCTGGCAATCAAAAAAGAGGTTCAGATCGTCTTGTACCAGACGCAACTTTAGGAAGTTCAGATTATTATAACGGTTTATGGTTCGCTTTGTATGAAGACAAAGGGATAAAAGTATCCGGTAAATCCAGTTGCACAAACGCTTACACAGGGACTACACCACCGGATTCTATGAAATATTCTGAAACAAATGCCGCGCTTTCTACTGGCAGCAATGGACAGTATTGTTGGTGTAAAATAACAGACTATACTGTTGGCGGAACACAGAAAGAAACACCGGACACACCATGGATATTCATTAAAAAATTTGATTCAGATTATTTGTGTACAGAAGGTTATGGTTGTACATCTGCTTGCGCGGCTGCTGTTGGTGTCGCAAAAAAGACCGAAAAAGATATTTTCTTTCGCGCTCAATTATTTGGCGATTATTCAACGTGCAAGGTTGGTGTGTACGACATAAACTATAACTTAAATGGTGGCACTTGGGATACTGGCACAGATTTACCAGAACAATACACAATAGTATATAAAGATGTCACTATTCCAGATACTTTGTCCAAAGAGCATTATACTTTTGATGAATGGTGCGACGATGCTGGTTTATGTGAAAACCCAAAAGTTATTTCAACAGGTTCTTATGGAACAAAGAATCTTTCTGCCACGTGGGCACCAGAACAGTACGACATAGAATATCATTTGACTGGCGACATGACATGGCCAAACGAATCTGGACATCCTGATAAGTATACTGCCGACGACAACATCACTATTGCGACACCTGAAAGACGCGGTTATGATTTTGCAGGCTGGTGTGCCCGCACAGAAGATACATGCGCTGCAAACGAATTACAAAATCCATATGTGATTAGCGCGGGTTCTTTTGGAAAACTGGATTTATGGCCACATTGGACACCAGCCACTTATGACATAACATATAAATTGATGAACGGTGATGTGATAGATGTCAATCCGCCTTTGATACCTGCCACATATACTTACAGTCCAACGGAAACAACTGCCCTGCCTGATACTGTGAATTTGGAACATTATACATTTGTTGGGTGGCACATGGAACAAAACACAACAAGTCAAACGATTAACGCGATACCGGCTAATACCAGTGGTCCAATTACACTTTATGCTGAAATGACAGCAGAGACGTGTACCATTACTTATATGGACGGGGAAAGCACTCTTGGCACAGACACTTATAGTTATGGTGATGGATTCACATTAACTGATCCAAATCCAAAATCGCATTATGATTTTGACGGCTGGTATGATAATGCCGGACTTGAAGGCACAGCAATTACAACAATTGCCGCCGATGCACCTTGTGGCAAAACAGTTTGGTCAAAATGGACACCGATAGTGTACACAATCACTTATTACACAGACTCTTCAAAAACAGATAGTTATAATGAATATAATACAACATATACTGTGGAAGATGCTGATATAACACCTTTGCCAAATCCGTCAAAAAATCATTTCAGCTTTGATGGTTGGTTTGATGAAAACGGACAATTAATAGATACTATATACACTGCAACCGGTGGTAACAGGGAACTTTACGCAACATGGACACAGACATCTTGTGAAGACGGTTATTATTTAATAGAAGACTCTCATACTTGCCAGCAATGTCCATCTAATTTTGCCAATGCTGATGGTATGACGGCCAAAGCGGCTTCTGCCTGCTATGCTGTGTGCGATGAAACACCAAATTGCCCGGAAAATTCAACGTGTGTGTATAATTCTTATGTCAACGAAAGTTATATTGATTACAATGTTGGGCCTGACCATGAAGCATGCGGCATAAATTATACATGTAATGATTATTATAAGAACAACGATGATGGCTGTGAGCCACAAGATTACGACATTGTTTATCATGACGGCGAAACGACACTTAATTTGTCACCAAACAAACACTATTACGGAACAGCGACAACTTTACCAGACGCAACCGCTGCACAAAAAGAATTTTATAACTTTGACGGCTGGTATAACAATGCCGAATTGAATGGAACTGTGATTACAGAAATCCCAGCAAACACACACGAAGCAACCGAATTATGGGGCAAATGGTCGCCAAAACAATATGATGTTTATTATTACCAAGGCGCACATGGTACAGTTGCTAACAATCCTGTAAAATATGAAAACGCTATTACTTATAACACGATATATACAACAGAAACACGCGCGGCAACTGGCATCACAACAAACACAGGATATACATTCTGTGGATGGAGTCAAAATTCAAGCGACACATGTGATTCTGCCACAATTATCACCGAAGGAACCACTATGTCTTCTGCGTGGCAAACGGATGACGATTTGCGCCTTTATGCTATTTACAGCGCCAATCCTTATACTTTGACTTATGATTGTAATGGCGGTTGGCTGGCAAGTGATTCAAACGTTTCAACAACCAACACGACAGTATATTTCGATGGCGAATATGAATTAAATAATTCTTTGTGCGAAAGAACAAATTATACTGTAAATTATTGGGAATGTACCAATGATTTAGACACCAACTTTAACACATGGAATATCGCAAACAATTCAACTTGTCGTGTGATATGGCGTGACATACAATACCCAATCGAATACAGAGAACCAGACGGCAGTCTTATTTCCGGGATTACACCTTTGGTATATTCTGCGGCCACAAATACAACTGTTCCAAACGCAAATCCTGTTGACACAGAATATGCAGCGTTTGCCGGTTGGTGTGATGATGCTAATTTGACGCAAAATTGCGCATTAACAAGGGAAATTCCTGTTGGATCTAATGATAATCCACGTGTATTTTATGCAAAGTGGAACGCAACAAAATGCGCTGCGAAACAATACCTTGACGCGGGCGTGTGTTATGGCTGCCCAAGTGATTATCCAGAATCTGCGGCGTGGACCGATTCCGGCATAGATGGTTGTTATTATAATTGGAGTTGCAGCACAGAATGCCCTGATAACTCTGATTGCGAACTTATCTCTGGCATATCAAGCGGTCAAATTTATTACGGTTCTAACGATACTTATTCATGTGATATGAACGTTGAATGTCATCGTGGGTATGTTAAGCAAGAAAACCCTGTGTCTTGTGCTTTACAATCGTATAATATAACATACCACTTAAATAATGCCCATTGGGCAAGCGATACCGGACATCCACAAACATATAATGTAAAAGATTCTCTTATTACAATCGCGACACCAGAACGCACAGGTTATACTTTTGATGGCTGGTGTGTTGGAAACAACAACGACGATTGCGACAATCCTGTAAAGCCGTTCACAATCAATCCATCTAACACAGCAACAACCCTTGAAGATATTACATTATACGCACAATGGACGTTTAACGGATGCGGTGATGGATACACAGAACAAGAGACTGCCACAGGAAAAATCTGTGCTAAAACAGATTATACAATAACTTATATGGACAGGGGCTATAAATTATTTGGCCTTAATGGAACACAAACATTTACTGTTGAAGACGAAATACATTTGCCATCGGTGTTCAGACAAGGATACAATTTTGATGGTTGGTGCGTTGGTAATGATACATGCGACAGTGACGATGTCTTAACAGGAACACAAGCCGCGGGTTGGGTTGGCAACAAAATACTTCATGCCCAGTGGTCAGAATATGTCGAGCCGACCCCTGGCCCACAACCGGAACCAGATCCAGATTGTACTTCGGGTGTATTGTTGCACATTGACGACACAGCACTTTGTTTGTCTGAAACCCAAATTACTTCACCTGCTGTCGCTGTGGGTAAAGGCAACAAGAAACGTTATTTACAAATGACGCAAAAACCCGCAAATGGTGATGGTCTTAGCATTAATAAAGATTCAAATAAAAAACTGAAAGTAATGTATCGTGGCAAGGTGTATAATGTTCACGATAACACAGTTGGTGAGAATTAATAATATAAAAGTCGCAATATTTTTGCGACTTTTGTTTTGTGAATCCGTTCCTTAAAACAACCACAGGCCGATTTATTCCTAAACATCAAAATCGTATGAATTAATTGACTTTACAATTGCCGCGACCAATTTATTTTGATGAGAATCTGACTTTAAAAGATTTTCTTCGTTTTTATTGGAAAGATGTCCAAGTTCTATCAATGCCCCAGGCACAGTCGAACGCAACACAGCAAAAGGTGCATGTCGCACTGATGGCCCTTTTTGTTGTTCGATTGAAGCACGTGTCAGTGATTTCGCGCAACGCGAAGCATATTCTTCACTTAATTCAGCCACAGCATGTTGTTGAAGTGAAGACAACGCAACACGAATATCTTTGGAAAATTGTTCAAATCCATTAACATCAATTTTATCGGCAGCATTTTCAGATTCAGCCAACTTTTGCGCTTCTTCGTCCGAAGCCTTTTCAGATAATGTATAAACCGAAAAGCCTTTGACACTTTTGCTGGGGTTTGCATTGGCGTGTAAAGATATGAATAAATCAGCACGCTTTTTTTCCGCAAATTCTGCACGATCCGCCAATTTCAAATATGTATCACCAGAGCGTGTTAAAAATGTCTTATACCCTGCAGCATCCAACGATGTTTTTAACTTTTTCGCCACAGACAAAACAACTGTTTTTTCCTTGGTTCCGCCCTTGCCTATGCATCCCGGGTCTTTACCGCCATGGCCGGCATCAATAACAATAATATGTTGATTTGAAGAATTTGTTTTCGTTTCAACATTTGTTTTATTTGTTTTTTGTGTTGTGGCAGCGCGCGCAGTCGTAGCACTTTCACCGATGCCGCGCCCAGTACCAGCAACAAAATCTATGACCAAACGATAATCATTATCGCCATTTGGGTCCAATATCATTATTTGCTTTTTATCAATCGCATCAATAGCAGACCCAAGCGTAGCAACGATTTGCAAAACAGAATTATCTTGGACCTGGGTAATTCTTTTTATCAATGTACCACTTGCCAAAGTAGTTTTAGCATCAGTTTTGCCATTTGTATTAGACAAATTCACAATCAATTGTTTATCACCATACGACAAACTATACGAAGGCCGTGAGGCCGTTTCGATAACAAGCCTTGTTTTTCCGCCGGGCTGTAATCCAGTACGCACAGACCGCAAAGCGTTTGGCGCAGCGAACACAACACGCGGAGCAAGCCCCACTACAACCGCCGAAAAACTGACTGTTTTCAAAAAACTTCTGCGTGATATTTTCATGATTTAGATTATATCAAAAAAATAGTCAACTTTCAAGCAACTGGATTTAATTTTTAATAATAAAAAAACGCCCGATTGGGCGTCTTTTTACAAAATCAATTTATCTACTTACACAATTCGCAAATGCCTGGGCAACCAAAGAAGTTTCCGATTGCGTCAAAGAAACCACCGGAACAATATAACATCTTGCACTATCGCGGATGATAAATACCTTGGTTCCTTGCTTGTACGCCTTTTGCATTTGTTCCATTTGTGAACTTGTTAAGAAAGAATTTTGTGTCAAAGAACTGTTGGTTAATCCGGCCTGAACAACCTGATTAGCGCTTTGATAATCATAAAGTTCAGACATAGATGTCACTTCCATAAATATGCTTTGATCTGCGTATGGGTTTGTTGCCTTGTTTTGCGCAGCTGGAAAAGCAACATTAGTCACCAAAGATACCGCATTTTGTAAATTTGGTGTTGTATTCGTTGTTGTTGGATGCGAAACAGTATTTAACTGTAAATCATCGCCACATGCCAAATTCATACGATTTGTATAACTTGCCAACACCGCATCAACCGCAGATTCCCAATTTGCCCCTTTAGAATTCAAATCAAGACTTACGATTTTTTCAGCCCAACCCCATACGTTAGCCCCAACATTGCCAGCATTAACAAAACGCGTCACCATTTCGGCAGATCCGCCGGCAACACCTGCACCACAATAATCTGTTAATTGGGTTGTTAACATACTTGTTGTTTCATTACCATAAGCCAACGCGACAGAATGGCAAGCCATTGCCGCTTCTAATTCACGACGGCGTTGAACACATAAATCAGAATGAGATTTTGTTAATTTATCCGCCATATTTGCCATTGATAAATACGACAACAATTCTTGTTGAACATAAGATGGGCAAAGGCGTGCTGCAGTATTCATACCGCCGCTGCCATTTTTTGTTATTGTATTATATTGTGGCAATAATATAGATGTATCTTTCTGTAAACAAAGCAAAGCATAGTTGTACAATTCGCTTTCTGTGGCATACATACAACGACCCGATGTTTTTCCAGGAACAACAGTTGTATCACCACAATAATCTGTCAAACAGTCCATAATCTTGCGACGGCAAGCCGTATCAACATCAGGCTGGGTAATCATAAAATATGTGTTGCGTTGATTTTGAATATAGGCATTGATTACGCCTTTTTGCCCGCGACTTCCCGCAGTTGAAACACCGGCAGAATTAGTATAAATCGTAGAACGCACGGAATCATTAGCGACCGTTCCAGCAGAAACCGCCATCGCCGCATTTCCAAGCAAAAAAGAGCCTAAACACCCAAAGGCAAACCAAAATCTTTTCATGAAAGTCCCTCTCGTATATGAATATGTTATCATATTTTGAAAACGAACGCAATAAAACTTTACACAAAAAAACACAAAAAAGTTGATTTGGGTAAATAAATTGCTATATTTTTTGTGTGATTAATACAAACAACGAAGTTTTGAAACAAATTTACGACGACATTTCTGCCGTAAGGGGGTTTCTTTGACCCAACAAAACTTCAAGCAGAAATAGATAAATTAACAAAAATTTCTAATCAGCCAGACCTTTGGGACAAACCTGATTATGCCCGTGAAGTTTTACAAAAAAAATCAAATCTTGAAAAACAACTGGCAGAATTGAATCAATTAACCCAAGAATATGAAAATCTTGCTGAATTATATGAGTTATCACCCGAAGATACAGATGTGAACGACGCTATATCGGCACTTAGCGTTGCGGCGCACAAGGCAAAATTTATAACTCTTTTCCGCGATCCAATGGACGACAATGGGGCCTTTTTGTTTATTCAGGCTGGCGCTGGCGGAACCGAGGCACAAGATTGGACACAAATGTTATCACGCATGTACACAAGATGGTGCGAAAGACATGGTTTTGCCATTGAAACGGTTGAAGAACATGTTGGGGATGTCGCAGGAATAAAAAGTATCACATTTCGCATAACCGGGCAACGCGCTTTTGGTTGGCTGAAAAACGAAATTGGGGTTCACAGATTGGTTCGCATTTCGCCTTTTAATGCTAATGGCAAACGACAAACAAGTTTTGCGTCTGTGGATGTATGGCCTGATGTCGATGATTCCATAGAAATTGAAATAAATGAAAAAGATTTACGCATAGATACTTATCGTGCAAGTGGTGCAGGTGGCCAACACGTTAACAAAACAGATTCTGCAGTTAGAATAACGCATATCCCAACAAATACCGTTGTGACTTGCCAGAACGAACGCAGTCAAATTCAAAATCGCGAAATGGCAATGAAGATGTTAAAATCCCGTCTTTATGAACTTGAAATGCAAAAACGCGAAGCAGAAGAAGACGCGGCCAAGGCGGCACAAAAAAAGATCGAATGGGGCAGCCAAATTCGCAACTATGTCCTTTACCCTTATCAGTTGGTCAAAGATGTCAGGACTAATGTTGAAAAAACAGATTCTGCAGCTGTGTTGGACGGCGATTTGGACGATTTTATGTTGGCAATGTTAGGGCAATAGATATGGGCAAAAAGAACAAACAAGATTTACAAATTTTAGAAATCAAAAAAATATATCCAAACACACAAGATATTAAAAAACTTGATGTGTTAGGAGGTAATGTTCACGATATATATGTTGTAATCAATCAAAACTATGACAAATTCATATGCCGTTTTTCATCAAAAAGCACTGCGCAACACAATCTTTATGCAAGTAAACTTTTGACATCTTATGATATAAACGTTCCACAAATATCTTTACACAAAACACGCCAAGGTTATTGCGAAACATACCCTTTTATTGAAGGCAAAACTTTTTACGAACGCATAAAAGAAGGCCTTTCAAAAGAAAAACAGTTAGAAGTTTATACGCAAATGTTTAATGTGGCCTGTAAAATTTCAAAAATACCTTATGATTACAAGATACAACCACCTGTATGTTTGACATATAAAATTGCAGGGACTTTTTTCAATACTCTTAATTTAAGCGATTTTGTATTATGCCATACAGATTTGCACGCAAAAAACGTTATCTTGGACGACCAAGATAATTTGTTCGCGCTTCTTGATTTGGACTCCGTATTCAAAGAATATATGGCTTTTGCCCTGATTATTCTTATCAAAGACATGCAAATGAACGGATGCGACGCAACCGAAATCATTAAACTTTGCGAAGAGAAATATATTTTCCCAAAACTTATGGGCATAGAAACACAATCAAAAATTTATTCAAAAATAAAAGACAGTGTCAAATCAATACTTGGCGATAAAATGGTCAAACAAATATTGAAAATTCGCCTTAGATAATATAAAATAATTAGCAAGCACCCATAGCACAACTGGATAATGCGTTGCCCTCCGAAGGCAGAGATTGCAGGTTCGAATCCCGCTGGGTGCGCCAAAAATTAATCCGGCCCAAAGGGTCGGGTTTGTTTTTGATGCAAACCCGTGGGGTTCGAACCAAGGTTCGGGACGATAGTTGGCGAAAACAAGTGTCAACGCAGTTTGAGCCTTACGAGTCGAAAGGGCCCCATCATGACATTTTATATATGACATGATGGGAATCAACAATCCCGCTGGGTGCGCCAAAAATTAATCCGGCCCAAAGGGTCGGGTTTATTTTTACCCTATTCTAAAAAAATATACTTAAAAAAACCAACTATATATTGACAAAACATATGTTTTGTATTATATTGGATATAAATAACTAAAACTAAGGGAACAAGAGATGAAAAAAAACTATATGATTTTTGCTATCGGTATGTTGATGTTTTTAGCGGCTGGATGCGGTCGTAAAAACAAACAAGAGAAAACAATTTCCAGACAAACTGTTGTACTGGAACACGACAAATATGATGATTTTGGATCTATTATTTTCAAAGATTTGGAAGACACTATAAACAGAGTTGTTATGTACGACGACACAACTTATAACTACATAGAAATTGGCGATACTTTGCCACTGGAAATGACAAAGAAAGTATATAGAAAAGAATATAATAAACACAATATGATGACGCAAGAAGAAATGGTCATAGACCCAGGATCCAAACTTCGCAAAAAGAACGAATTATTGAAAAATGATTCTTTAACCAATGCAAGACGCGAATTATTGCGTAAACAACTTGAAGCAAACCCTATTCAAATTGTCGCCTCCAAGGCTGAACACATAAGAAAATAACCTGTTGACCCTTGAAATTATAGTGTTAACATAGACAAGTAGTAAAATTAAGGTGATAAAAAATGAAATTGGTAGAAAATCAAAAAATTATACATAATTTGAACAAATTGATTAAAGAATGTAAACTGCCAAAACCTGACAAAGTCGAAATGACCAGTTTTGACGTTGAATATTGTTCTTTTAAGATTCAACTCAATGATGCTGATTTGGTTATTCATGCCGAAAAAATGACTGACATAGAAAGAAGACAACAATTTTATGCTTGGAATACCAGCAACAATTCTTCTGAACAATTTTACAGTTATAATATTTTGATAAACGACCCAAATTTTATGATATTGAACCCAAAAGATTCAAAGAATATATTGATAGAAAAAAATACTCGTTTGACACAACGCGTATTTAATCGTTTGTCAAAATATCATCGTTCTGGCAGATAATGCCGGTTTGATTAACAAAAACCTGGGACAATCAACGACAAGACATTATTTTTGTTGCCGTATTATCTTTGGGCTTTTGTATTTTCCTTGATTTTATGTATAAAAAACCATATCATATTTATTGTAATTAAAGGATTAAAAAAACATGGTAAAAGTCAAAAAAGACAAAGAAATCGCAAAGTCTGCCCCAATCGCGGACAAGCCGCAACACGAAAACGATAATAATGATGAAAAAATATATTTTATGGCACTTGGCGGATTGGAACACGTCGGCCAAAACATGTATGTTTATAAATACAAAGGCAAATACCTGATTGTTGATTGCGGCATGGGATTTTTAGAAGAAGAAATCGGTGCTGGGGATGTTCAATATTGCGATACCTCTTGGCTTGAAAAGCACAAGAAAGATGTTGTTGCGTTCGTTATGACCCACGGACACGAAGACCATATCGGCGCACTTAAATTCATTTGGCCAAAGTTTAGAAAGCCGATATATTGCACACGTTTTCCAGCTGAAATTTTACGTCGTACTTTTGATGGCGTAGAAATGGATTATAATCCAGAAAAAGACATTATTGAATTTGATGCGGGTGGTGCGGAATTACAACTTAACCCCTTTGTGGTTGAAACCTTTCATGTTTCCCACTCTATACCAGAAGCACAGATGTTAATCATCAAAACACCTGCCGGGAAAATTTTACATACTGGGGACTGGACTTTTAACGACGACAACCCTATTGAACCAGGAACAAACTATGCAAGATTAAGCGAAATCGGTTCCGATCCAGAATTATTGGCGTGTGTTTGTGATTCTACTTCAAGCGAAAGACAAACACCACAAACAACTGAAATTCAGGTACGCGATACTTTGACTGAAATTATGAAAAATGCGCCTGGACGCGTTTTGGTGACCGGTTATTCACGCAGTTTGGCACGTATCAAAATGTTTGCAGAGGCGGCACGTGCTGCAGGCCGCGTTGCATGTATTAAAGAACGCAGCAATCCAAACCCTGTCCCATATGTGGGTTTGCCTGAATTTCGCGAAATTGGTATAGAATACGGTTATCTTGACAAAGACGATGTTTATACTTTCGAAGAAATCAAAGATTTGCCGGCTGAAAAACAGGCTATATTCCTTACTGGATCCCAGGGGGAAAAGTTCGCGATGTTGACACGCCTTTGTAATGGCCACGTCAAAGAATTAAAGTTGATGCCGACTGATACAGTGGTGTTCAGCGCGATTATTATTCCAGGCCGCGAACAAGATGTATCAAGCCTTTATAACAAATTGGCACGTATGGGTATCAAAACTTTCACTATATTTGATACAGACCATTTACACGCAAGTGGACATGCCGGACGTCCTGAATTCGAACGTTTCTATGACATGGTTCATCCCCAGGTTTCGATTCCTATGCACGGGGAATACATATCTGAAATGTTGAACGGAAAAATGGCTATGGAACGTGGTGGCGCAAAACATATGATGATTGTCCATAATGGCGAAATGATTGCCCTTAAAAATGGCGAAGAACCATATGTATGCGACACAATTCAAACAGGCTTTATTGTTATGGAAGGCGAAACAGAACGCAGTGCCGACGACCAGGTTTACAAAAACCGCAAAAAGATTGCTTCAAACGGTGCTATATTTGTCACACTGCCAATCGATAAACGTGGCTATCTTAAAGGCACACCAGAAGTTTCAAGTGCTGGCATTTTTGAATCTGATGACACCGGATTTATGAAGCGTCAAATTCAAATCGAAATCACTAATGCGATTGACAATATGACCAAGACGGCACGCAAAAATCACGATATGTTGAATAAAGCGGTTCAAACTGCTTCTAATCGTGTTATTCGTGCGGCACTTGGTGCAGATAAAAAACCACAATATCGCGTCCATTTCGTATTAAAATAAAAACCGCCCCAAACGGGGCGTTTTTTCTTGCTTTTTCAAAAAAAACAGTATAAAATGGGCAACGCTGGATAACCAGAACTGATTAATCAACGGTGTCTTTTGGTCCCGATTGAGATAAGGATTCTGTGGAAAGTTCGGCACAATAAAAACCAAAAAATAAAAGGAAATATTATGGCAAGAGCTGGTGCAAAACGTAGCACACGTAAATACAAGATTGGACGCTCGCTTGGCGTTAATCTTTGGGGTCAGGCTAAATCCCCATTTAACAAACGTAAATATAAACCAGGACAACATGGTCCAACTTCCCGTGGTTCTTCATCTTCTGATTACGCAAAACAGATGCGCGCAAAACAGACTTTGAAAGGCTATTATGGCAATATCGGCGAAAAGAAATTCCATGCTTATTATATGGAAGCTGATAATATGAAAGGCGACACCCCGGATAACTTGATTGGTTTGTTGGAAAGACGCTTGGATGCTGTTGTATATCGTTCCAAATTGGCACCAACAGTGTTTTCTTCACGCCAATTAATCAGCCACGGTCATATCTATGTCAATGGCAAACGCGTTAAAATTGCTTCTTATCGCGTGAATCCAGGTGATGTCATCACTGTCAGCGAAAAAGCAAAACAAATGCCTTTGGTGGTATTGGCACTTGAATCTGGCGAACGCAACTTCCCAGACTATATCACAGTAGACAGTGCGAACTTTACTGCGACATTTACACGCGTACCTGCGTTCGCAGACGTTCCATATCCTGTACAAATGCAACCAGAATTGGTCGTCGAATTCTATTCTCGTTAAATCGGGAAAAAATTCAACAAAAGACCCCTGCTCTGGCTGGGGTTTTTTGTTGCTTAAAAAATTGTAGTATGCTATTATCAAATCAAAATACAAAGGTTATAATTATGGACAACAAAATTGTTTTAACAGGAATAAAACCAACAGGCACGCCACATATTGGAAACTATATCGGCGCGTTAAAGCCATTGATTGATATGTCCCAAACGCACAAAACATTTATGTTTATCGCTGATTTACATGCATTGAACGCAATGCATGATGCCAAAGAAATTAAACAGCATACTTATGAAATCGCGGCGTTAATGATTGCAATGGGATTAAATCTTGAAAATACTGCTTTCTTTCGTCAGTCTGATATTGATGCTGTCTATAAATTATCGAATTTCTTGATGAACGTGACACCAAAGGGTTTGATGAATCGCGCACATTCTTACAAGGCTATGGTTGAAAAAAATACTGCGGCCGGTATTGATATAGATTCTGGGGTAAATATGGGATTATACACATATCCTGTATTAATGGCGGCGGATATTTTGCTTTATAATTCTGATATTGTCCCGGTTGGCAAAGATCAAAAACAACACGTTGAATTCGCACGCGATATCGCCGGATATTTCAACAACACATATGGCGAAACTTTCAAATTACCAGAACCTGTGATTGGCGAAGACAGCGGATACGTCCCTGGTCTTGACGGCAGAAAGATGAGCAAGTCTTATGACAATACCATACCGCTGTTCGCACCAAGTAATGAATTAAAGAAAAAAATTATGCGTATTATCACAGATTCGAAAACGCCCGAAGAATCAAAAAATCCGGACGAATCTACTATATTTCAAATGTATTCACACTTTGCGAACACTGATGAAATTGCGGCATTACGTAAACGGTTTTTAGATGGTGGCATGGGCTATGGCGAAGCAAAAGCAATCTTGTTTGAAAGGATAGATTCTTGCCTTGCATCGCCACGCGCAAAATACGAACATTTAATGGCAAATCCACAAGAAATAGAAGCCATATTGGAAACAGGCGCACAACGCGCACGCGTTGTGGCCGATCGTGTTTTGGCCAAGGTAAAAAAGAAAATGCTTGGATTATAAAAAGGCAAGGGAGAAAGAGAGATGAAAAAAACACTTGCATTAACAACTGTTATTATTGGCGCAGCCGCCATATTGGACCTGGTTTTTGGGGTGTTTGAAAAACCAAAAGAAATTCGCAAGATAAATGTTAGTGGCGAATGTTTAACTTCTGTACCAAAGGACAGAACGGCGATAACTTTGCGTGTCACAACACTTGACAACAATGCTGCCACTTCTATGAAAATGGCGACTGAAAAGATGGCGCAAATTACTGATTACTTAAAAACTTTGGACGTCAAAATGCAGACGACAGAGTTCGAATCTTTTGAAAAGACAGAATGGAATCATACTGCCCAGAAATCAGAAAAACTTGGCATAGAAACAAGAATTGCTGTCGAAGTTTCCGCAGATAACCAAGAAGTAATTGAAAATATATTGAACAAGTTTGCCGGGCAAACAGATATTTACACTGAAAATCTACGTATGTTCACAAGTAGCGAGGCTTTAAAACCAGTAATGGAAAAATGTTTGGGCAACGCTGTTATTGATGCACGCGCACGCGCCAATGCTTTGGTAAAAGACGATGGATTAAAGGCCGGAAAATTATTAAATGTATCTTATGGCAACGTTTCTTATAACGAAAGACCTGTTGCAAATTACAGATTGATGGCTGCGAAAATGGCAATGGACACCGGCGAAGAAATGGCCACCGGTGGCAGTTTGGTTTCCAAAGACACTGAAATCACAGTCACAGTATCCGCAACTTTTGAAATAAAATGAATGAAATAATTGCTGAATTTACAGATTATTTGTTGAATACGAAAAACTATTCAACACATACAGCAACAGCATACGAAAACGACATTCGTGATTTTATGAATTTTCTTGCGCGATTTGATAACAATGTTGCTTTGGATGATATTGCGGGCGCAGATACTTTTACTTTTCGTGGCTGGATGGCCAATCGCGCGCAACGCGAATTAACACACAAATCAACTGCACGTGCTTTGTCATCACTACGGACTTTTTATAAATGGCTTGGGCGATACAAGAATATTCAAAATGATGCCATTGGCCTTATATCTTCACCAAAGGTTGAACGCAAATTATCCAAGGCGATTGAAACCACCGATATATCCGACATGCACCAGGCTATTCGCGCAATTGACAATAACGAACCGTGGATGGCTGCACGCGATTGGGCTTTGGTTGTTTTGATTTTTGGATGCGGCCTGCGTATAAGCGAAGCATTATCGTTAAAAAACAGGGATGTTATGGGCGCGCCAGAATCTTTACGAATTATCGGCAAAGGAAACAAAGAACGCATTGTTCCGGTATTGCCTGCGGTCAACACAGCCATTGAAAAATATATGAATTTAAGTCCGTTTGGTGTGCGCGCAGAAGACCCATTATTTCGCAGCGTACGTGGCTTGCCAATGTCATCACGTATGGCCGAAAAGACCATAGAAAATCTGCGCCATTATTTACAATTACCAGATTACGTGACACCGCATGCTTTGCGTCATACTTTTGCGACCGCCCTGCTTGCTGGTGGTGCTGATTTAAGAAGTCTACAAGAATTATTGGGGCATGCTTCTTTATCAACAACGCAATTATATACCAAGGTTAATATGGCAGAAATTATGGACGCATACAAACATGCCCATCCAATGGCAAACGACAATTAAAAAAACACCGCGCAAGGCGGTGTTTGTTTTATTACTTTTTTATTTTTTCCAAAAGGCGAAGCCAGAACGTTTTTCTTTGTGTTCTTCACGGGATTTGCGATCTTCGCGTGCGCGACGACGTTCTGCGCGACGTTCTTGGAATCTTTTGGCTGATTCTTCGTCCCTTTGAATCAATTTCAATGTTGTGACAGATAATTTGCCATTTCTAACTTCTTCTTCGAATTCAACAATATCATTTTCATTAAGGAAACGAATATCTGCCGCCTTTAATGAAGAAGAATGAACAAATACATCGTCTGTATTTCCATCTGCGTTTGGTGTATCTGGTTCAATAAAACCAAAGCACTTTTTACTGTTATACCACTTAACCTTTCCTTGACGCATAACTAAATCCTTTTTATGCTTGTTATAGTTATTGTAAAACCAATCAATAACCTATGTTAATTTTACAATAATTTTAAGGAAAAAGGCAAGCGAATATAATAGGAAAAACTTTTACCTATTTTTTATAATAACGTTGTAATTCCTTCATAATAAATTCAAAGAATTTACCAGACATTGTGTCTGTATTCACGTGCCAATTAGCGTGCGAATATGGCATCGCCGCAACAAGGATAAATCGCGCCATCCATCTAAATATGCGCAATTCTTGGTCTTTGGTTAATTTTGTTGGCGCATTTTCAACGAAAAACACCTCATTTTCAACAGCGGTATCAACCTTTCTTATGATAATATCGATAATTTTTTGCGGATAATACACAGTTGATATTTTTGGAAATCCTTCGAACAACATATCTTCGTTGCCGTCGCTGTATAAAATATTCCACCCTATTCTGTCGAACAATCCGGCAACACAATCACATATCATAAGATTATATTTCTTTACACCTTCAATATGCAGGTTTTCGGTCTGCATAGACACAGATGCGACAGTTTGGGTCTTTTTGCCTTTTTTATTTTCGCTTAACCTGGCCTTTTCATAAGCCATGTGTGTTTGATGTTCAAATTCAAAGAAAGTACGCACCTGGCAAATAATTTCCATTGGCACAACTTTGCCATCGCGGCCGATATTCAAAATCATTTTAGTATCACGATACCCACGCGGATTTGTAATATCAAAAAACTTATCACGCACAGCGATAATTTTATCAGGCCATATATTGGAAATTCTTTCTACAAAAGTACGCGCCTGGGGTACAAGATCGAACAAACATTTTATACGCCAAACATCTTCCAACCTTGCATACGGTGTTTTTATTTTATCCAAAGCCCTTACTAAATTCGCAGCGATTTTTTGATGTCCAGAACCAATAATCCCAAGTACTGTCGGTGAAGCATCAGTGATAAAAGACTTTGAAAATGTGTCCAATATTTTATCGTGCACAGCCTGGGCCGCCGCCACAGGTTCTGTTTTCGCAATTACGTTATACGCTGTTTGGGCAACCTCGTTAACATAATCTTTGTAATATTTGCCAGTAATTTTATCCACAGCACGTGAAACACTTTTTTGTGCCCCGACAATAACAGTGACTATGGATGATACAGCCAAATCAATTTTATGTCCCTGGGTTGATACAAAGAATTGATTACGCATTGGATCAGCATCAAGACGATGATTCACCACATATGGTTCAAGTGGATTGATTTCTGGAATTGTAATAAGCGCATCTATGGCTGTATCTTTATCGTAATCATACACATGCACAGCAGCCTTTGGAGCACCAAAACACTTACCAATGTATAAAAACACTTCTTTGAACCACTTCATTGAATCCGAATATAAATCGGTCAAATATTTGTGGGTCGCAACATCTATACGTCCAGACTTTAATGCCGAATCTAAAAATTCCAGGTTTTGTTCATCCCATAATTTTGTTATCGAAATAACATCTTTGGTACCGTCATGTTGCGACATATCAAAGCCCTTTTGTTTTACTTCATCATTGGGAACAAGATAACATCACGTAATGTTGGTTGATCAAACACAATTGTCGCCAACCTGTCAATTCCAACACCCACACCAGAAATTGGTGGGAAACCATGTTCCATCGCACGAACAAAGTCATTATCAGGATTAAATGCTTCTTCGTCACCGTCTGCAATATTTTTGGCCTGGTCTTCAAAAGCACGCAATTGTTGGATTGGATTTACCAACTCGGAATAACCTTTGCTGATTTCTGCGCCCGCCACCAACAACTGATACATATCCAAACATCTGTCATCTTTATCATTATGACGTGCAAGTGGAACCATATATGTTGGATAATTATAAAGGAATGTAGGCTGAATTATGCTGCCACGGATTTTGCGTTTATAAACATAATCCACCAAAGCCGGCAAAGATTTCAAATCTTCCAATTCGGCCATTGGGAACATACCTTCATCGACCAACTTTTGACGCAATTCATCAACATCATCAAAATCCAAGATATTACAGCCGAAAAATTCGTTCATTTTCGCAGTATAATCTATCATTTCATAACTGCTGAAATCTAACTTTGTTCCCTGGTATTCGATTTGTAATGTGCCACGTGCCTTTTGGATTAAGTTTTGAACCAAAGCCCATGTAAATTCTATATTCTTTTTGTAATCCCAATATGCCGCATACCATTCAATCATAGTAAATTCTTGAAGATGCATCGCATCCATACCTTCGTTACGAAAGTCTTTGGCAACTTCATAAACCTTATCAAAACCTGCACCAATAGCCTCTTTCAAGAATAATTCTGGGGAAATACGCAATTGGAAATCAGCATCCAAAGCATTGTGATGTGTGACAAATGGACGTGCCGCCGCACCCGAAGCAATGTTTTGCATAATCGGGGTTTCTATTTCCAAAAATCCATGTTCGTTCATAAATTCGCGCAAGTTTTGTGTCATTTTAAAACGACCAAGCAAAGTACGACGTGCCTCTGGATTAGAAATCACATCCAAATATCTTTGGCGATAACGTGTTTCCATATCTGTCAATCCATGATACTTTTCAGGCAATGGACGCAAAGCCTTTGATAAAATCACATAATTGGATACACGAACAGTTAATTCACCCGCCGTAGTGTGGTAAAGTGTACCGGTAATACCAATAAAATCCCCAAGATCTACGTTGGCTTTCATAAATTTATAATTTTCTTCACCTAATTCTTCGCGGGACATAGAAAATTGGATTTCGCCTTCGATATCATAAATACGACCAAACATTAATTTCCCAAGCCATCTGAGCGCTGTCACACGACCCGCCAAAACCACAGGCGTTTCATCAGCCAATTCACGAGCATCTTTGATTGTATGCGAACGATCAAATTTATCTTTCCAAACGACGCCATCACGTTTTTGAATATTTCCAACCTTTTGCAAGCGGGCTTCTAATTCGTTTGTAGATATATTTGTGTTTTCTGACATATTCGTTTCCTTTTTGTGTTATTTATTAAAAAACGGGCACCATTTCAGTGCGCCCGCCAATGTTTATTTGATGGTCGCACCTTTACAATAAAGATTTTTTTATAACTAATTTCATTTGTTTGTCTCTTGACAGGCCTTATTATGACAAAAACAAATGAAAAGTAAAGCATTTATTTATATAAAATATTGACAAATGAATTTTTTGGACTAATATATACAAGAAAATTTTAACAAAGGATTGAGCAATGTATAAAAATTCTGTTATTGACTTTAATGCGATGATTAAAGACCCGGCGAACATATACCCTTATTTGCCGGATATATCAAGTCAAGATTTGGTTCATTTTTTCAGGTTTGCTATTGTAAACACTTGTTCTTATGCTGCCAAAGAACAGGATTTTTATATTGAAAACGCTTTGCGCACTTTCTTTTTGGCTGGGCTTTCACCAAAATTGATTGATAAAAACGTCCAATCAGCAATTCTTGGTCGCGACAAAACCCGCAAAGTTAGTTATGATTCAGCAGAACGCATTGCCGAAATGTTTATACAAAACAACATCAAAATATCTGATGAAGCATTGATGATTTTTGTCGATGTTTTGAAATACAGCCCTGTATTAACAAAAATATCATTGCCAAATTCTGTTATTTCACACGCTATATGTACCCAAGGCCCAGAAGAATTGGCCGAATTGTTAAAAAACATTAACATCAAAGATTTGCCGGCTAATATTTTGGCAAGATTGTTGGGGAATCTTTGCCCTATGTACAAAAAGATGGCATATAATAATTTCAAAGAATCTTATGAAGATATTATATTTTCTGTGATTGAAACTTTGTCAGCCAGATTGGCAACTATGGACAAATTGGCCCAAAAATCAATTTATGATATTATCGTGACAGACAAAAGCGTTTTGGAATATATCACAGGCGCTTATTACAAACACAATCCAAATGTCTTTTCAAGATTATCACACGATTTGCGCATAGAAGCAATAAAGACATATCCAAATTATGATTTGCTTCAAATAATCGGCGCAAGGAATACAACACTTGAACTTGCATATTGTACAACTGTTAACCCTGTGGCAAACGATTTACAATCTTCTATTACAGATAATTTCACAGGCCCAACAAAACAATACCTTAATATCATCAATGCGATAAAGACAAACTCTTCTTGTTCTTTCGCTAATTTACCAGCCGAAGTGATAAACGCGTTAATAGATACAAAATTCGATAAAATCACTTGGTATAAAACAATGGAAAAAATGTTGGTTTCAAATCCAAATCTTGCAACAGAATATGTTGATAAAATGATGACAACAGAACCAAATGTTAAACCATTATTGGAACGCAATTGGCGTGCATTTCAAAACAGCCAATGGGCAACAAAAAACCAGGTTGAACAGGCTGTAAAAAAAGTTGATTTGTTCAAACAAAAAGTGCGCGAACTTTTCACAAGACCAGAACACTAAATAAACAAAAAAACACCCAAACGGGTGTTTTTTTTTATATTAAATATTTTATTTTTTTAACGTTGTAAAAATTTAAGATATTTGGCCATTTCTATCGTACCACGATTTCCACGTGAAGATTCATTGACCTGTCTGTTGGCATAAACCTGCTTAAATCTTGAAACAAACAAACCAGAATCAAAAAAGATGTGTTTCATAATATCTTCTTTGGCACTAACCGAAGTCAAATCAGCAGATTTCTTTGCTGTATATTCGGCGACATAATCTGCCATATTATTACATACTTTGTACATCATATTAAGATTATTTTTTTCTGACTTGTCCAACAATCTTATAAATAATTTAGTTTTGAAAATGACAAAATCTTCAATAGGCTTCGCATAATTCATTTTTTGACGCCATACATTACCCAAAGTTTGATAATTTTGATAAGAACCACCAAAATTATCGATTACTTCCATATCTATAAATTCTTGATAATCTGTTATGATTTGTTCGATTTTGCTCATTTCGTTTTCCTTTGTTTGACTTTTTTTAACAAACAAATATTAATACATATATTTTATTTGTCAAGAGTAAACATCTTAAAGAGCCTCTTATATTCCAACAGGGTGTTTTTTGTAAAAAATACTTGCATTACAAAAAAAAGTATGTCAAAATGTGCGGGCAATGCGAGCGTAGCTCAGTTGGCTAGAGCGCAACCTTGCCAAGGTTGAGGTCGTGGGTTCGAGCCCCATTGCTCGCACCAAAATTTTAAAAACACCCTTTTGGGTGTTTTTTAATTTTGTCGGCAATGGGGCGAGTTGCGAGGTAAGGTGGCAGATATGCCACCGAAGTACATTGCAAGCACCAAATTTTATATGCGAGAACAAGCATAGCGCAGTTCAAGCAACTATAAAATTGCGCGCCGGCTTGTACAAGCCAAGCGAAAATTTTAAAAACACCCTTTTGGGTGTTTTTTAATTTTGTCGGCAATGGGGCGAGTTGCGAGGCAAGGTGGCAGATATGCCACCGAAGTACATTGAGACACCAAGAATTGTTATCGCGCACCATATTGATGCGCGATTAATTTTTCTGTTAAAAAATTTTTTGATTAACGTTGTTTTGGCTCGTTTGAAAAATGCTTGGCATTCGCCTTAAAGATAAGTGACATTTTTGCCATGTCTTCGCTATGTTTTTCCAAATGTCCCATCATTATTCTTAATGCCAAATCTTTAAACAAAAGATCATCGGCCATATCTATACTGCCCTGCATCAAGGCATCAAAATAAACACGTTCTTCGGCAGACATTTTTGATATGATATAAGGAACATTCATCAATATTTGACGCGCCTGATTTACATCAATATTGGTGTTTGGTAATTTTTCTTTGATTTTAAGCATTAATTCAACTGCCTGCTCTTCCAGCATAAGTTTTTTTGTTGCGCCGATTACAGCACAGCCCCAAAAGATAAAGTTCGCAATTGAAAGCAACAAAACTTTTCTGCCATTATCATGGTATTTATCTATCTTGTGTTTGGCAGAAATTTCTTGGGCTGATTTTGGTTTCTTATCATTAAAAGCCTGTATTTGGTGTGCTGTGCTTGACACAAACAACGAAGACAACAATATCCCACACCCAGACAAACCAAACAAAGTCCACGGCAAATAACCACAAGCCAACCAACGCTTTAATGGATCATTGGCCAAAGGCCCACCTATTTTATCTAATTCTTTATAAATCTTTTGTTCTTTGTCTTCTGTTGCCATATTTGTTTTCCTTTTGTTTTATTGTGCAATTTTGACACACACAATAAAATTGTCAACAACAAAACCTAAAAAAAATCCCCCGCTGCTGATGCTTTGGGGGAACAAATTAAATTTATTGCTGTTTGCTATCTTTTTTTTAGAACCATTTCCATGGTTGGAAAGCACGCAACAATCCCATCGCAGTACGTTTATCTGCGATTGTATGACCACATCTTGGACATACCAAAAATGGTTTAAGGAATGCGTTGACCTTTGAAAAAGCAACCATCCAGACAAAGAATCCCAGAATCCATGCCACGATGACAAGGCCCCAAGCAACAAGTCCAAAGTATTCATTAACTGTATTTGTTAAGATTTTAATAACCCCGACATTGGACTTTTCCAAATCATTATAGATTTTTGTGGCGACCGGCCAACTTGATGGACGCCAAGGATAAACATGTTTTATTCCATAATTGGTCAACAAAGTTGTCCCCAAACCACCAGAATGTTTATCCAATTGACCCTTAACAGCGGCATCAATCATTTTGTCAACTTCGATTTGTGAAACTTTGACCAATTCAGTTTTCACAGAATCCAATTTTTTATTTACCAATTCCGCAGTTGCGTCAACTTTGGCAATGCCCTTATCAGCGGCTGCGACCGCCTGGTTTGCCTGTTCCACAGCCTTGTCAACGCCACCTGTTTTTACGCCCATTTTATTAGCAAACCCTGTCAAAGCAGAAACTTTCTTGGTTTCTTGTTTAACCTTGTTTGTTTGTTCTTTGGCCTTGGCGGTTGTATCAGTCACTTTGCCCACTTGATCTTCGACAATCTTTACTTTTTCAATTGCGACACCAATTGGTTTTTCCAAGTTAATAGAATCTTTGATGCCCGCCAATAACTTTTCATATTGTTCCGCGATATTACGCTGTAAATCAAAGAACAAAGACACGACCATTGACTTTTTAATTGGCCCAGCATAATGATTTTTAACATAAAGCGGAAACCAAGCCACAAAGACAAGCCATATAACCGACACAATCGCAAAAGTACGCTTTGTCACTGTGATTACAGATGTTTTTTTCGCGACAGTTTTGGCGCCGCCCCTATCGATAACTTCTATTTCTTTTCTTGCCATAGCAATCTCCTTTGCCTTTAATATTACAAAAATTCAAACACATTTTTCAATATGTTTTTGTGTTAATTTTTATCTTTATTCCCGTTTGTATATTCATTAATAAAATCTTGTTTGAATTGCTGGAAAGTGCCCTGTTCTATGGATTCACGAATATTGCGCATTAAATCTTGGTAAAACCACAGATTATGTTGAGTCAAAAGGGTCGCCCCCAAAATTTCATTACATTTTATCAAGTGATGGATATAAGCACGTGATAATTTACAAGCCGGACATCCGCATTTATCATCAATCGGTTTTTTATCATCTGTAAAACGCGCATTACGCATATTCAATGTGCCATTTCTTGTAAAGGCCTGTGCAGTGCGACCAGCACGTGTTGGCATCACACAATCAAACATATCAACACCGCGTTCCACCGCACCCAATATATCAAGTGGTGTTCCAACACCCATTAAATATCTTGGTTTATCAGCCGGCAAACATGGCGTTGTTGTCGCAATCATATCAAACATAACACTTTGCGGTTCACCAACTGCAAGTCCGCCGATTGCATAACCATCAAACCCAATATCTGTTAAATCGCGTGCAGACTTTTGACGTAAATCCGGGAAATCAGCCCCTTGGACAATGCCAAAAATACCATAACCATCACGATTAACAAATGCTTCTTTGCTGCGGCGCGCCCAACGCGTCACCAATTCAACATTTTTTTCAGCCTTGTCGCGCGTTGTTGGAAGATGTAAACATTCATCCAAAACCATAGTAATATTGGAATCAAGTTGATGTTGAATATGAACACTGTCTTCTGGACGCATAAAATGCTTTATCCCACCGTCAATATGCGAAGTGAATTCTACGCCCTCTTCCCGCATTTTTACAAGATTGGAAAGCGACATAACCTGGAAACCACCGCTGTCTGTTAAAATTGGACCGGTCCAACCACTAAACCGGTGCAAACCGCCCATTTGTTCAACCAAATCACCAGATGGCCTCATCATTAAATGGTATGTATTACCAAGTATAACCTGGGTTCCAGTTGCGGCAACCTGTTCCATGGTAAGCGCTTTGACCGTGGCCGCTGTTCCGACCGCCATAAATGCAGGTGTTTCAAAACACCCGTGTGCTGTATGAACACGTCCACGACGCGCATTTCCATCCACTTTAATCAAATCAAATTTTAACGACATATCTCTTGCCACCTTTCTGTTAAAAAAGAATGTTGCAAATAATTGTTATAGACATCATTAAATTTAATGTATCCTAATGTATTACCAATATATTGCCACAAAAAATATTTTAACCGCTTTGGACAATTTGGATCATCCAAAAATTTTTCGAAAAAAAGAATCTCGTTACATGTCTTTATGAACAACATCCATCCACCATGTTCAATGGACACAGAAACCCCGTTGCCAAACTTTTCTGTTTCCATTCCTTTCAGCGAACTTTGCATCGAGATATAATCCCATTTGTTATCTGCCTGCGTAATAAGGCGCCATATTTTATCGTTCATAATGACATCGGTTATATACTTTATATCGGCTTCAAAAAGTTCAACACCATACCAACCTTTGGCATAATAAAAAGGGTAAGGTAAAGATTTGTTCGAATTTAACGACATGTTTCCATCCACCTTTCTATAAAAAATTGATCAAGTGCAAATTGCTGTTTCGTACATCCGTTTTCTTGGAGCATAGCGCGCAAATTACCAACATACAAATATACGCGCAAATTACCAACATACAAATATATAAAATTACTAACAAACTTTGGACATTTTGGGTCGTTAATAAAATTTACCAAGAATTCTAATTCTGTTTTAAGTCTTCGCTGTGTGTCAAAATTATCTTTATTAGAAATTAATTGACCCTGTTTATAAATTACACGATATAACTTATGTGTTTTTATAACTGTTTCAATATATTTTATATCAGATTCACTAAAAGATATTTTCCACTGTCTTGCTGACGCAAAAGGCACACCTAAACGATGACACAAATCAATGTTCCAAGGCAAAGTTTTTTCTTTATTCGGCAACGGCAAATTTGTTTTCATTTTTTCTCCTTTTTTATTTGAAATTATCTGTCCAGACCTGTTTAACATCACAATCAAAATCCGGACCTTGGGTTAAAATCGACATTGGTCCATCAAACATACCGCGCGAAAATTCAAACACTTCCTGGGGCGTAATTGATTCACACAAACGAATAACTTCATCATAATCGTATACTTTGTTATACAATTTGTAAAAACTAATTAATTTATCACAACGTTTTTGTGCGCTTTCTAAAAAGTCAGCATCTTCCAACCGCCCGCTTTTATTAAATCTGTCCAACACCTCTGCTGTAACAACTTGATTGCTGTATAATCTGTAAATATTTTGTGCAACCAAAGCAACGACAGGTTTTATATTTTCAGGTGATGTTTTTGTTGAATAAGCATCCAATAAAAATTCTTCATTACCGCAATGTCCACAACTAAATCCATACGCCAAACCGTTTTCACGTCGTATCACGTTATATAATTCTTCACGGATAAAATCAAACAAATTGCCCACAGCAAATCTTTTATACCGATTTTCTAAAGTGCTATCATAAAGACGCGGAAAATATATTCTAAGTTTGACATCATTATTTTTAGGTTTTCTGTCGTGTGCCACAGTTGGTGTATAAACCAATTTTTTATTTTCAGGTACATCTATCTTTGGCAAAAACGAAATATTTTTTTCCAAACATTTTAATATAGATTCTTTATCTTGTATGCCGCCTGATATAGCAATAATACAATTCTTGGCAGAAAAACGTCTTGCGATAAAATCCAACATTTGTTGACGTGAAAAATTAGCAATATTTTCAAAATTACCCAACACAGGCGATCCATTTGGAACATATATCCCAAACAAAGTCTTATCACGAAAACGGGCATATTCCCGATCTTGGCTATCCAGTGATCGCCGCAATTCATCTGTGATTGCCCTGCGTTCGATTTCTATCCTTTCATCCAAAAACAAAGCGTTTTGGATTTGATCGGTCAACACGTCTATTAACACATTGACATTTTCAGACAATATTCGCCCATAAAAACAAATTTCTTCCATGCTTGTATAAGCATTTTTATACCCGGCATTATAATCCAAAAATTCATCAGCAGACCGCTGGGTTGGAAAACGCGGAGTCCCCCTAAAAAACATATGTTCGCAAAAATGGGTTATACCAAATTCTTTTGGACTTTCATCGCGCCCACCTGTTTTGAAAACTATTTTCACAGTTGCTGTTTTCAAATCCATAGGGTCAAGTATTACAGGAATCCCATTCGACAAATGATAAAGTTCTGGTTCAAATTTCATCTGTCCCCCCTTGCTTTTTAAACAGTAAACAACAATCACCATAACTGAAAAATCTGTATTTTTCATTGATTGCGTGTTCGTATGCCGCCTTCATTTCATCAAGCCCCGCAAATGCGGACACCAACATAAACAATGTAGATTTCGGCAAATGGAAATTAGTCAATAATACATCTACTGCACCAAATTTATATCCCGGTGTAATGAATATATCTGTCGTTTGACATATTGGTGATACACGCTGTTCAATATTGTTTTGCATTGCCAGTTTGTGTGCGCTTTCCAATGTGCGTAATGATGTTGTGCCGACAGCAATTACGCGTTTCGCATTATTTATGATTTCTGCCTGCTCTGGCGTGATACAGCACCATTCGCTGTGCATTTTATGTTCGTTCAAATTTTCTGTTTTAACTGGCATCCAAGTTCCCGCACCAACATGAAGTGTTATTTTAACTATTTTCGCCCCAGTCTTTTCGATTTCATGCATTAAATCATCAGTAAAATGAAGACCCGCAGTTGGGACCGCCATTGACCCAAGCGGATTCGCATAAACAGTTTGATAACGTTCCCTGTCTTCTGTTTCTTCTTCGCGTTTCATATATGGTGGAAGTGGCATTTTGCCAACCTTGTCCAAAACTTCAAAAACATTATCGCAACAGAAATGCAATAATAATCCGCTTTCGTCATCTTTATCAATAACCCGGACTTCTGTACCATCATCAAGCGTCAAAATGTCACCAATATTGATTTTATTAAACTTTTTACAAAGCCCCCACCAATCTTTATCATTAACGGCAGTATGCAATGTTATTTCATGGTCATTTGCGTCAAAGCGTGCAGGTATAACACGGGAATTATTAAATACTACAACATCACCAGGGCGTAAATAAGAAACAAAATCTTTGATATGCTTATCAACAGGCTGATTTTCCACCACCAACATTCGGGAAGCGTCGCGCTTGCTTAACGGATGCGATGCGATTAATTCATTTGGTAATTCAAAATCAAAATCTGAAGTGTGCAGCATTTTCGTATTCACAACCTTTTTCGCATTCTGGCAACACAAATTTATATTTTGCTTTCATTTTGTCGCCTTTTTTTAATTACTTAAATTCTAATCCCTGGTCAGTGTAGTTTTCAGCCACATCTTCCCAATTTTCTTCGACCCTTACAAACAAATGCAATCTTGCATTTACACCCCATTGATCTTGGATATCATGACGGGCCGCAGTTCCAATTTTCTTTAATTGTTCGCCACCGCGCCCAACGACTATTTTTTTATGCGCCGCATTTTGGACGACTATTTTTTGATATATTTCCAAAACACCGTCATCATCTGTATCAACTTTTTCAGTGACTACATTGATATGATATGGTAATTCTTGATGAATATATTTATATACCTTTTCGCGTGTAAGTTCTGCCAAATATAACATATCGGGAACATCTACACTATCACGCGTATCGAACAAATAAGGGGATTCAGGCATAACATTGGACAGAGATTCCAACATCTGCCTAACCCCGTCGTTTTTCAGCGCACTTATCATAAATATTTCTTTGAAATCCGCAAGGTTTGTCAATTCGGCAACCATTGGAAGCAATGTATCTTTGGCAATCGCATCAACTTTGTTAAGCGCGACGAACAAATTCTTGTGACTTTTGATTTTTTGTATTAAATCGCGCACAGTTTGAGTTATACCCTTTTGCGCGTCTATCAATAACAAAATCACATCAGCATCATCAATCGCAGACATAGCCGCCCCGACCATCGCCCTATCTAATCTACGTGAAGGCTTAAAAACACCGGGAGTATCCACAAAAATCAATTGTTTATCACCAACCATTTTGATGGCGCGCAGACGTGTTCGCGTAGTTTGCACTTTGTGCGAAACAATCGACACCTTGCGTTCCATAATTTGGTTCAACAAAGTTGACTTTCCAGCGTTAGTTGGACCGATAATTGCAATAAATCCAGAATATGTTTTTGTCATACTAAGAACCGTAGCACACGATTTTAAAAAATCAACAAAACTCTTGCAAATTTAAGTTTTTATGTTTTAATGAACCCCAAGGTCGAGAGAACAATTAAAAAGGAACAAAAATGGAACAAACATTCACTTTTAATTACGATTGGAACATCGCGTTCATGCAACAGGCACAATTAATGTCAACCCGTTCCAAAGACCCCAGCACCAAAGTTGGCTGTATAATCGTTTCACCAGACAGATTTGTTTTATCCGAAGGTTATAACGGCTTTCCTCGTGGTGTAGCTGATACCCCCGAAAGATTAAGTGACCGCGCACAAAAATACCCTCGTGTTGTTCATGCAGAGGCAAATGCTATTATCAATGCTGGCAGAAATGGCGCAAAAATTGACGGTGGCATATTGTATGTGACACAACCACCATGCCCAAATTGTGCAAAAATGATTGCACAGGCTGGTATTCGCGAAGTATTCTATATAGACTTGGATAAAACCAAGAAAGATATCGCAGGTTGGCGCGATGAATTAAGCATTTCTTTTGATATGTTTGACGAAGTCGGCATTAAATATACAGCGATTCCAGAAAAATACTTATTAACCAAATCTCAACTAGCCAGTTTGCGCAGAAAACAATTAAAAGCATTAAACCGTTAAAAAAATGCCTGTTTGGGCATTTTTTATTTTGAAAAAAGATTTCCCGCAAAAGCTAAACATCTGTTTAACTTTTGATGTTGTCGAAGGAAGTTTTGTTCAGCATTCTTTATATTGTTTGATAATTCTGATTTTATCGTTTCCAGCGGTTTTAAGGATTTATCATCATTACACCATGGTGTTGATATATTTTCACCGAAATTTTCCCCCAATGTCACATTGCCGTATGAATCAAATGCAATCAAAGATTCCATATCATCGCCCATAAAGTTGAATTCAGGGGCGACTGGTTTATGTGTGTTTTTCGTATTTTTTGCACGTCCACCATCGAACAGGACTGTTTCCGTATAATTGACAACGACGTTTTGATTCAAATTATAAAGAGTGACCGTTTTTCCCGGAACATAACCTGTTAATTCACTTATTTTAATCCCAGATTGTACCAAACGCTGCATCAATTCATCGAACATATCCCTGTCCCATTTGAAAGAATTAAGATGTATATGAAATTCAACCCCCGGAATATCTGTATTCGCAAAATGTTCAATAAATTGAAAATCATTATCCAATGCATTTTTGTGATATCTGTCCAAAGACAAAGATACCTGAAAATCAAGTAGTTCTTTTGTATTATCATCAATATTTGAACGTTTTCGAACAATATTTTCAATATCTTGGAATATCGTTTTGGCAAACGGAAAATTTACCCAGCCTGCATTTGTTTTAATATCAACACCACAACCATTGGACAGTGCATGATTTATTATATTCGAAACATAGTTTTTATCTGCATATTTATAGGCAGACATTAATTCACCGCCGGTAAAAACCACCACACGCGAAAAATCTTTATCTTGTACCGCCTGGTCAATGATACCAGTTATAATAGATTCAGGCATAAAATTTCTTTGATTGTGGCTTCCGGCATTTTCACAACAATGTGCGCAATTATACCAACAATAATTGGTTGTTTTGAAAATCATAACATATGGACATTTTTCAAAGAAATAATGATACATACCATATTGGCAATCTTTGACCGTCTTTGCTTTTGCTATGAATTTCGAAAACATACCCCAGGGCCTTTTTATTGCTTTTGTCTTATAGAGCCAGCGACATTACCTTGGATAGTATTTACAAATTCATTAAACATAATTCTGAAACGTTCTTCCAACGGTAATATGTCTTGTTCTTCTTTGGCTTTTCTTTCTTCGGCATCTAATCTTTTTTGTTCTGTTTTTTGTGTTTCAATGGCAAGTTTTGCCTCTTCTTTTTTTGCGTTTTGGGTTGCAACGGTTGCTTCATGTTGCTTGATTTCTGCTTCTTTTATTTTTGCCTGTTGCTTAGTTTCTGATTCTTTTATTGATGCTTCGGCCTGAAGTTTTTCTACAACCAGTTTTAATCTTTCGTTATCCGATGTTATATATACAAACTGAGCCCCAAGGATAAGTTTCTGTAAAGTATCAGCATGAGTTTTTACGCAAAGATTTTTATATTCTTGATATCTTGCTGTTAGTTTAGCAACTTCCACATTCAATATTTTGCAACGTTTTTGATATTCTGATATTCTTTCATCATCGTTGCCATTAAATCCACGGGCATATCCAGTATATTCAACATTAGTATAATCATTTTTTTCTATTTGTTTAATTGCATATTTCGCTTCACTGAACAAATTATCACAATCATTATTAAACATTTTGTTTAAATTTTTAATATCGGTCATTTGTGACATTTGTATACAAAGATTTTCCAACTCTTGCACAATCCCCAAAAGTTTTTGTATACCTTCCATATAATCTTCAAAACTCATCATATACCCTTTTTTTAGTTATTACAGATGGTAAATTAGCACAAAAACACAAATTGTCAACCAAAAAATTATACAAAAAAACATTTTTGACACACCAGAATACAATATTTATAAAAAAATCCCCCGGTCACAAACAACCGGGAGAAAATCCTTAGCATAACATTTTATTTCGTTTTGATTCCTTCAAACGCCTTTTTAATAAAATTATTGGTCAAACACACCTTTCCAAACACACTCTTTTCATCAGACGATGCTTCTGGTGACGGCAATTTCAGCATTTCTGGCGAAGCTTCAATACTTTGAATATTTGTACCATTTTGATCAAATTGTCCTGTCTGGTTTGCCTGATTGAATATTTTATAAAGCACGGCTATACCACACATTTTTCCCATCATTTTCGCTTCTTCTTCGAGTTTTTTTCTGATATTACCCTTGCGTTCGCGTTCTGCCGCCGCTGCTTCTGCACTACATATACGATCTGCCGCTTTTTCTATTCTTCTGCGCTCATTTTCCATCTTTATACGTTCGTTTTGCATTTGCCCACGTTCGTATCTTATTTCTTGAAGTTCCCATTCACGTGATCTTCTGAGCTGTCTGTTTTCTTCTTCTAATCTTGCTATTTCATGGTGCATAGACATTTTAAAAACCCTTTATTGTTTCAATTTTTGTTCTGTCACCGTACAACAAAAACTTCATTTGTCAACAAAAAAGTGTTAAAAATGCGCCAAATTGTTAAAAAATGCCCGTTTGGGCATTTTTTTATCTTTCGTACTTTACCCAGCCCTCTGCCCTTGCTTCTGCTCTTATGGCCGATGCTTTTTGTTCTTTCTGTCTTATTTTTTGTTCAATCTCAAAATTTTTTTCGCTTTTTTCTGTCGCGAAAGATTTAAAGAAAGACATATTATCCGCATTTGTCTGTTCTTTCCGTTTTTGTTTTCTATTTTCTTCATCCGTTTCCCAACGATACTGAACCATATCCCCAATATTCTTATGTTTTTTTCTGGCCCAGTATTCCAAATCCCTATCACGATAGAATTGTCCTTGAATTTCTATAACATAAAAAGTACTAAATGCAAAAACAGTGCACAAATGTCGATTAAATAAATCAACATCATAAATGAAATTAGCAAAACAAGCATGGTCCGCTATATTCATCATGGGTTTAGAACGGGTCACAACAAATTCTTTTACAGTCAGATTTGTTTCCACTAATTCGTAAAATTCTTTCGTGGATTCTGCAGATATACATTTTGGGTTATCTTTATCAGTAATTTCTATTACTAATGCGCGCTCCCCATAAGCATTAGTACCAACGGCTGTAGGCAGCACCATCTTAAATCCTTTTTTGTTTATGTTTAAAATTTTTTGCCTTGTCATATTACACAAAAAATCATAAATATCAACAAAAACAGTCAACAAATCCGCGTTAAACAATTGAGCATACTAAATCTTAAAAAAACACAAAATGGTATTTTTTTATTTTAACTTTTTGGTCCATTCATTGTCAGGGAAATTTTTACGCAACATTTCGGCGTACCCCGCCGCCTGGGCTGGCAAGCCGATTGCTGTATAACATTCTGTTAATCTGTATAATGCTTCGGGTGTCATAACAGTTTCTTGGGCTGTTGACACGATGGATTGCAGTCTTGTTATCGCTGCAGTCCAATTTTCACGCTGCATATCTTCGTGCGCAGCATACATAACCTTGCCCGCGATATAGTTTTTCAAAATCATAATCTTGTTTTCAGCATTTTTTGCGTATTCTGAATTCGGGAAACGCGCCACCAACTGTTGAAATTGTTGAAGCGCATACGCAGACATTCCAGGGTCGCGACGAACATCACTTACCTGGCGATAATAGCACATACCACGCAAATACATCATATAAGGAACGTCCCTATGCCCAGGGTGAAAGCGCATATATCTGTCAATTACCAATATAGACCCGGCAAAATCTTTATCCAGATATCTTGAATACGCCATCATAACCAGCGCATCCGCAGCCCAAGGACTTGATGGATATTGTGATTCAGCGGTTTCGAATAATTCTGCCGCCTCTTCATAATCTTTTTTATTGAATTCCGCGTACGCGTCACGATAAATTTCGTCCAATGGACGTTCCGGTTTAATTTCTTCCCCACCGCCACAAGCGTAAACAAGAGGGATACAACAAAATAATAAAATGATTTTTTTCATACTTGAATTTCCTTTGATGTTAGCAGTATAATGAAACATACAAAAAAATAAAAGCAAAAAATAGGTCTTAATCATGAAATTAGGAAGAAATATATTCGGCGTAGGCGCGATGACAGGTATAAGTCGCGTATTTGGATTCGTTCGCGATATGTTAATCGCACGCTTTTTGGGCGCTGGCCGTATGTCAGACATATTCTTTGCGGCATTCAAATTGCCGAATTTATTCCGTGATTTACTTGGCGAAGGGGCTTTATCTGCGATATTTATTCCTATGTACACAGATATGAAGAAAGACGAAGGGTTTGCCAAAAACGTGTTTTCATGGCTTATGGTGATTTTATTGGGATTAACCATTATATTTGAAATATTTATGCCAATCGTTATATGGGCTTTGGCCCCTGGCTTTTCCGAAGACCCTGGCAAGATGCAATTAACAGTGACGATTGCGCGCATCATGTTCTTTTATGTCATATTTATTTGTGGGGCCGCGTTTTTATCAGCCGTGCTTAACGCGCACTCACGTTTTTTATTGGCGGCATTTATGCCGGTATTGTTAAATATAATGCTTATCTGTGCGCTGGTCGGGTCAATTTGGTATGGCAATCAATACATTATCTATGTCATGGCAGCCACTGTCGTTTTATCAGGCCTTATACAATTCTTTATACTTTGGCGCCGCATAAGGACCAAACATTTCGGTCTGCGGTTAATAGTACCACATTGGAACACCCAGATTAAGAATATGTTCAAAAGGTTCGGGGTCAGTCTTGTTGGCTCAGGCTTCTATCAAATAACTATCATCGTTGGCACTTTGGTCGCAAGTTGGCAGTCGGGTGCAGTTTCTTGGCTGTATTATGCCGATCGTATGGTTCAATTACCGTTCGCCATGATTGGGTTGGCGGTTGGAACAGTACTTATATCTTCTATATCCAAGGCGTTGACTGATAAGAATATGCGAAGCGTTTATTTACAACAAAATTCTTCTATGCGTCGTTCATTGATGCTTATTATGCCTTGTGTTGTTGGCTTATTCGTATTGGCCGAACCGATTATAAGAATCCTGTTTCAACATGGGGCATGGACTGCCGAATCTACACATGCGGTTGCGCTGGCAATACAAATACAATGCCTTGTACTGCCTGCCATGTTAATAAGCCAGATTTACAGCAAAACGCTTTATGCTTCCCAAGATGTTAATACACCGGTAAGGACAAGTGTGGTTTCGCTTGGCGTTGCGACAGCAATTTATTTGGCATTGTTCCCAATGATTGGATATTTATCAATTCCTGTGGGTGTTGTGATCAGCGGTTATGTTAAAAACTACCTTTTGGGACGCGTATGTCGCAAACGCGCACTTATCAAGACTGATAGAAAAACAATCGTTGCTATGTTTTCATTTGGGGTTATTTCAATCGCATTGGGTTCAGCGTTATCAATGTTTGCGATTAATAACATTTGGATGCTTAGCATCGCGATTTGTGCTTTTGGGATTTTATACCTGCCGATTGCGTTCATTATTGATAGATTTATCATAAAATAACGTTTGCAAGTCGCTTTTGTTTATGATAGAATATACAGTATAAAGATAAACGGGGTGACCCACAAAAGGAGTGAGAATATGAAAAAAATCGTATCTTTGGCGGTATTGACCGCTTTGGTCGCGGGTTGTATGGACCTTAATTCGCAAGAACAAAGTAATTCTACTTATGGTTATGACGGATTTGGTGAAGAACAATTGGCACCGGCTGAAAATACTTTGAACACAAACGCATATTTGATGGCTGCCGCACCAAAGTATTATATTGGTAGCACATACAAGGTCGAAGATGTTCAATACATACCGGGCGAAGATTTGACTTATAATCAAACTGGTGTTGCCGGAATTATTCCTGTGGAATTAAACGGTTCCAAAACAAGCGACGGCGAAGTATTCGATTCCAATCAGTTGGTCGCTACAAGTAAAACTTTGCCATTGCCATCTATTGTAAAGGTGACCAACCTTGATAACGGCAATTCGGTTGTTGTTCGTGTAAATAATCGTGGTCCTTTTGTTAATACCCGTCTTATGGATTTGTCTTCTGCTGCGGCACAACAAATCGGCATGAAAGGCACAGCAAAAGTTCAGGTTCAAATTATGCCAGAAGAATCAACAACTGTAAAGAACGCTACATTGGGCGAAACACAAAAAACTGCGACTGCCGAACCTGCCACTGTGACTGTTCAAGAAACAACAACAGCCGAAGTAGCACCGGCCCCTGCCCCAACCCCTGTTGCGACAACAGGCGAATACAGTGTACAAGTTGCCGCAGTATACAGCGAAGATAACGCAAACGCTTTGGCACGCGAATTGTCTTCTTATGGCCATGCTGTGGTTGTTCGCGAAAGTGATATGTACAAGGTTCGTATCATTGATTTGGATGCGTCAAATGCGCGTCGTGTAATTGACACATTGCGTAATGATAAAGGCATGTCCCCTGGATTGTTAAAATCCGGCAAATGGGTTAATGCTGACAGCATTTAATCAAAATATAACGTATTTTACAAAACCGCCCAAATGGGCGGTTTTTTGTACTTGATTTATTTACACATAGTGGTATAAAAAAGCATGAAACAAAGGAAAGAATTCATGCGTTTATATTTGTTTATCGCATTATGTTTACCACTGGCAGCCTGTAATAGTATTTATCTTAAACCCGGCACATTGGATACAAGCAAACTTATTTATACACCTCGCGGTGGTGAAACGATGCAGCGTTCTTTAAAAGAAATTTTTGATGAACGAGGTTATAAGACGCATGTTGGAAAATTAACAGCTGTTCATGAAGGCACCTCTTCTGATTTTGAAACATATTCTCAACCAAAAGACATAAGATATTCCGTTATCATTGACGAAAAAAGTTCCGTATTAAGGCCTATTTGGTGTATGTTCAATGGTTTTTGGTGGTGGCGTTTTTCATTGGCTATATCCGATAGAAAAACCGGTGAAGAAATTTTGTCTTGGCGTGGACGCGGATGTCAAAACAGTTCTATTAAAAAATTAAATGATATTTTGGACGAATTGGAAAAGAAAGAAACAACCTCGACCGCCAACATATCAAGCAGCACAATCATCATAAAAAAGCCAAAGAAAGAATTAATTATTATGACAAACAATTAAAAAAACGCCCCGTTTGGGGCGATTTTTTTTAATCTTTGTTTGTGTATTCACAAAAGCCTTCGTTTGTATCGCAACGTGCGATAATACCTTCGCTTATAAAATAGCCCTGGGTATGTAAACACGCTGGACAGACTTTTGGAGCCTCAGTCCCAATGTGCCAATTTCCACAATTTGTGCAACGCCACATTACGATTTTATCAGATTTGAATATCGTTCCGTTTTCAATTGCTTCGGCCAAGGCGCGATATCTTGATTCATGATAACGTTCTGCATAACCGATGTTTTTCAAAACTTCTGCGATAGCGGTAAAGCCTTCTTGGGCGGCAACCTGGGCAAAACGCGGATACATATCTGTATTTTCTTCGTGTTCACCGAAAGCGGCGGCTTTTAAGTTTTCCAAAGTATCGCCGATTTTGCCTGCTGGGAAAGACGCAGTGATTTCCAATTCACCACCTTCTAAATATTTGAAAAGGCGTTCAGCGTGTTCTTTTTCCTGAGCCGCAGTTTCTTCAAAGATTTTGGCAATAGCCTCATACCCGTCTTTTTTCGCCTGGGAAGCAAAGAAAGTATAACGATTGCGCGCCTGGGATTCACCGGCAAACGCAATTAACAAATTTTTTTCTGTTTGTGTTCCTTTTAATGATGGCATATTAAGTTCTCCTTTTTATGTACAAAGTTAATTGCGCTAGCAATATTACCAATGAATACAAAAAAAATCAAGTCCCCTAAATTTTTTACTTTATTTTATTACTTGTTTTTTTATATAGCATATATATCTAAAAACGGTTATCATTTCAATGCTTAGAAAGTTAAAACGATGAACCCCTAACACGCTTTTTGTCCCAGCATAATACAGCATCAATAACGTCTTTGAATTCTTCATAAAATTTCATACCCAAAAACGCACGTGCATCTTCTGATGACAAATCCTTGGTGCGCTTTTTATCCCAGCATAATATAGCACGAATAACGTCTTTGAATTCATCATAAAATTTTATACCCAAAAACGCACGTGCATCTTCCAATGTTCTGCCGTACCCCAAAAAAAATCCATTGTTATCTTTTGCCACAACATAATCGCAATTTTCAAATACAAATGGACCATAACAGTTATAATTAACCACACTCGCACTGTAATATTCAAACAAAGTATTTTCAACGCGGTCTAGTTTGCGTGTCAAAACCATATCTTTATCACGAACGCGCGTGATTTCATATGGGAATTTACTTTGAATACGCCAAACACCAGCGACTTTATCTACTATCTCGTGGGTTGCGCCTTCATCCCCCAATTTGATTTTGTTTAATTTTTCATCAACAGCGTACGCACCACTATTCATATCGCGCAAAAAAGTCGTGATAAAAAATGCTGTTGCTTGATCCCATGTCAATCTGCTGCCGTCTTTTGGCGATTTCCAAAAATCAGAAAGTGGGTTTTTAACCTGCATTGTTTCTGTAAAATTTTTCATGTCTTACCCCTTTTTACTCAATAACGGACATTTGTTTTTCTATTGTTTTTATCATGTCTTCGATACCGATATGGCCGGCGGCACTTATCGTAATAATTTCAGGCTTTTTCTTGCGACCAAAAGATTTTTTGAATTCATCCATACGTGATTTCAATTCGTCTTTGTCCAACATATCTATTTTGTTGATGACAACAATTTCAGGCTTGTTAAGCAATCCGCCACCATAAGAATCCATTTCGTGTCTTATCGCCTTATAACGCGCCGACCAATCTTGTTCTGCGCCATCAATAACATGCAAAATTAATTTAGTGCGTTCCGCATGTCCCAAAAATCTGTCGCCAAGGCCGACGCCAGTATGTGCGCCTTCAATTAATCCTGGCAAATCTACCATAACAAATTCGCGATTATGGGCATACATAACCCCAAGTTGTGGGTTTAATGTTGTAAAGGCATAATTTGCTATCTTTGGACGCGCAGCTGTCACCACAGACAATATAGTCGATTTACCCGCATTTGGAAAACCAACAAGCCCGATATCCGCAATAAGTTTAAGACGCAATATGACTGTTCTTTCTTCACCTGGCAAACCATCATTAGCCTGACGCGGGGCGCGATTTGTCGGGCTTTTGAAATGTAAATTACCCCAACCGCCGTTTCCACCACGCGCAGCGCGATATTCCATACCATCTTTGTCCAAATCTGCGTATTCGATTTCTTCGTTTTCAGACAAAATCACAGTACCTGTTGGCACAGGCAAATACAATGTTTCGCCGGAATAGCCAGTGCGCATTTTGCCCATACCGTTTTGGCCACGCTGGGCCACAAATTTTGTTTTATAGCGATAATCTATCAAAGTATTCACATTTGGCACAGCACGAAAGACCACGTCGCCACCGCGACCACCATCACCACCATTTGGCCCACCAAATTCGATATACTTTTCACGACGGAAAGAAGCCGCGCCATTGCCGCCATCACCCGCCTTGATATAAATTTTTGCTTTATCTAAGAACTTCATTTTGAACGCCCTGTTTGTATTTTATAAAATCATTATAACTTAAAAACTTGCAATTTCCAGTACGAATATTTATAATATATCTTGCCACGAAAGTGGTGATGATTCTGAATTCGTTGCGGAATAATCGTTTTGGACTGGGGGGCGGTACCCCACAGCTCCACCAGATTTTATGGGGCTGACATAGTGTCGACAGGCGAAGTAAAGGCAAATCGATTGAATCCGGGTGGTTCCGTAAAAACTAACTAAAAACTGAATGGCGATAGAATCGCTGCGAACGACAACGTTCGCTTTGCAATGGCTGCTTAATTAAAGCATTGAAATACGTTGGCAATTGTTGATGTATTTCGTTATAGCTTTTGCGGGGTCGTCGGGTACCTGGCACCAGAAACCCGACATTAATAAAAAAATAAAAAGGAAAAGAAAATGTTTGGAAAAATCAAAAAAATATTCTTCACAAGCGTCTTTGGCGTTTTGTATCTTTCTTATATCGCACAATTCGTCTATGTTTTGGCTTTTTTAGACGGATGTCAAGAACAGGTTATTGGTTTGGCATTGTTATCTGTTGAATGGTTGGTTTTGATTGCTGCACGTTATTTGTCTAAAAAGGCTGGCAACAATGCTTCACAACACAACAACAATGGATTTCGTCGTCGTTAATTTGACGATAACACGAAATTTTCCCCGCAAATCGCGGGGATTTTTTTATATCTTGCAAAACGCATAAAATATTCTATATTTAATATGCTATGAAAGAATACATTTTACCTGTTCGTGATTTAGTTGTACATCCGGGGCTGACTGTGCCGGTGTATGTTGATAATCCTGTTTCTATCGAATGCATAGAATCAGCCGTTAATTCCACACATACATTGGTGTTGTGCCCCCAGCACGGTTGGTCTTACCCATCCACACCGGGCGATATTTTTAATACCGGGACACTTGGTGAAATTGCCCAGGTTTTACGTATGCCTGACGGCGCAATACACGCAATAATCAAAACTACAAGGGTTGTAAATTTAACCGATATAGTGGTAAGTAATGGCGTATTTTCTGGCGATACTACGCCGATTGATATATTGGACGATTATGATTTGGATCAAACAATTGCCCTTCGCGACAAGGTTATGAACGCGCTTCAAATTTTATCTTCGCATCAAAAATTCAAAATTGAAAAGATTCAGGCGATTATACAAAACTATCCAATGCCGGCGTTTGTTGACGCTGTGATACAGATGTTGCATCTTGACACTGACATTGCGGTTGATATTTTGAAAAAACAAACATGGCAAGAAAAAATGATGGCCTTGCTTGAACAGGTTCTGGTCACAGTAGAAGCCGAAAAAATCGAAGCAACAATAAACCGCCGCGTTCAACATCAAATGGAAGGTGGCCAACGTCAGGCTATATTACAAGAAAAAATGCGTGCCATCCAACAAGAACTTGGCGAAGACGATGACAGCGAAACAAGCACAAGCAATATTCGCAAACAAATTCTTCAATCCGCTATGCCGGCAGAAGCAAAGGAAAAAGCGCTTTCTGAATTCAAACGTATGCGCGCTATGTCACCAATGTCCCAAGAAGGCGGATTGCTTAAAACTTATCTTGAAGAACTTTTGGCGATGCCGTGGAGTAAGACCGACAAGGCACAAATAGACCTTAATACAGCGCGCACCATCTTAAACGCCGAACATTCTGGGATGATGCCCGTGAAAGAACGCATACTGGAACACATTGCCGTGATGAAAAAGACTGGTAAAAACAGCGGTTCTATTCTTTGCTTTGTTGGTGCACCGGGCGTAGGCAAAACTTCGCTTTGTAAATCTATTGCGAACGCCCTTTCACGTAAGTATTGTCGAATATCACTTGGCGGCATATCTGACGAGGCACATTTCCGTGGTCATCGCAAGACCTATATCGGGGCGCAATGCGGCCGTATTATGGACGCTTTGAAAAGATGTAAATCCAATAATCCTGTTATTGTTTTGGACGAAATTGATAAAATGGGACACGATTGGCGTGGCGATCCTGAATCTGCCTTGCTGGAAGTATTAGATCCGGAACAAAACAAAACTTTCCGCGACCATTATTTAGAAGTTGATTTTGATTTATCCAATGTATTATTTATCGCGACTTCGAATTCATTGAATATGTCGTCTGCGTTAAAAGACCGTATGGAAATCATTGAAATCCCTGGATACAGCGAAAATGATAAGATAAAAATCGCACGTGAACATTTGTTAAAGCGCGCTGCGAACGATACTGGATGGGATACAAACAATATTATCATAAGTGATGATGCGATTGCGCATATAATTCGCGAATACACTTCTGAACAAGGCGTGCGTGAATTACAACGCGAAATCGCGGCGCTTTTGCGACGCTGCCTGCTGCAAAACGACGGTATAGATGTCAAAACAGAATTCACAATTGATAAAATTGACGAACTTTTGTCTGTGCATAAAAACGCAAATATGTCCAACAAAATCGGCTTTAGCGCACGTATATAAAAATGTAAAGGAATAAATACATGAATATTTTAAAAGCTATTAGAATATGCAAAGACATTGAAAGTTTACATAAAAACGGTGGCAAAGAAAGAATTTATCATCGTAATTGTATTTATTGGCCGCCTCGCTATTCCATTGATATTTTGGGGGACAAATCAAAAATAACAGCCACACGTCATGAAGAAAGCATATCAGAAGAAACAGTTCCCTTTAATTTTTGGACTTGTTTGACAGGAAATTATGGATACCACAAAACAGTACCTTTGTATTTTGATGTTGTAATAAACAACAACGGCTTTTTTACAAACATACCAAAGGGTGATAATTTCACTTTCCAAGGACTTGCCGCCCGCATAGTGTATAATAAAATGCGCAAAGAATATGCTTTGGCGGTACAACACGGACCAGATATACCACCATGCAGATAAAATATGGAAAAACAAATGATACTGATTATAAATACTTCGGGAAATGGCATAGATTTGGTTTTGGGCGACAAGACCCTACATATGGACGCCGAAAAACAGGCGATTGGATTGCCAACTGCTGTTATGAACTTTATGAAACAAAACAATGTTAAAATGTCTGATTTAACCGCCATCGGTGTTGTTGTTGGACCTGGGTCTTTTACCGGAATCCGTATGGGAATTGCGTACGCAAAGGGGTTAGCGATTGGATTAAACATACCTGTTGTGCCAGTAAATGTTTTCGAATTGTATTTATATGAAAATCCAGATGCTTTTGTCGCCATAGATTCTGGTCGTGGCGATTTCTTTGTAGCGTCTCCAAAACACGAACCATGCACAATGGATATTGACACGCTTGAAGTCGAACAGATGAAATGCCCAATGACAGTTGGCCATAAACCATACAATTTAATGTATGCGAAAAACATAGTCGAAGATAAAATCAAAAATGAAAAAATTGAACCTGTGATACCAATGTATTTACGACCAAGTTATGCCGAAAAATAATGTTTCAAAAATTATCAGATCTTCATAAAAAATGTTTTCCAAATCGTCCTTGGTCGGCAGATGATTTTCGTGATTTGAAACAGTCTGGATGCGAAATTATTATGTCCGAAAATGGCTTTATCGTGTATAGAATTGCAGTGGACGAAGCAGAGATAATTACAATCGGTGTCAACCCCGAAACAAGGCGTCTTGGAATCGCCGCTGCTATGATTGGGATTATTGAAAAAAACCTCAAAAATCAAGGTGTTAAAAATTTATTTTTAGAAGTCGCTTCAACAAATACGCCGGCGCGCAAACTATATGAAAATTCGGGGTTTCAAGTGGTTGGAATTCGCCCAAAATACTATGATGGCGTTGACGCAATTTTGATGAGAAAAACCCTATGAATTATCCCCGACAAAATCCAAAATTCTTTTATCAAAGATAATGTCTTTCTGGGTCAATGGTTTAACAACGTGCATATCTTTGGCACGTCTTGTTCTTGATAAAGCGACATAGGTTTGCCCATGCGCAAACGCGCCACGCGAAATATCAATTATAACCTTGGACAATGTTTTACCCTGGGCCTTGTGAATAGTCATCGCATACCCAAGTGTTAATGGAAATTGTTTATAAGATCCAACTTCATTTTCCACAATTTTATCTTTTTCATCGCGGGAATATTCTATTTTGTCCCAGGTTTCCGGTTTTACAACGACAAGGTCGTTTTTATCGTCGTCCAATAATTGAACCAAAATTTCCTTATCGCCAAGGGTTTCCACCACCCCCATAGAACCATTATGCCATTTGTCCCCATTTTTTACGAACATAACCAGCGCCCCCTGTTTCAGTTTTAATTCCATTGGTGCCGGGACATCATTTGCGTTAAAGTTTCCCGACAATTCGCCAGTATATGTAATTTCTGGGGCATTGATTTTATTTAACCTGTCGGCATTTATACGTTCCGCCACAGCGCGAAAAGGCGTAATTATAACCGCATTTTTAAGAATATTTTCATCAGTTATTCGACAAGAATTAAAGAAATCGACAGCATCTTTGTCATTATTACGTAATCTAACCAGATGTTTTAACAAATCTTCATCGCTTTGGCGATATACAGTATTAAAATCGAACTTTATAAAATTGCCCCGACGATAAACAAAAGAATCAAAAAAGTAAGCATTTGTATGTTCGTATGTTTCTTCGTAATACTTTTCGCTGTCATGCTTTATCACAGGCGGCAATTGAAACATATCGCCAATAGCAACGACCTGAATCCCACCAAAAGGTTCGTTATTATGTCGTGCCTGACGCGCCAAGATATCAATCGCATCCAACAAATCAGGGGCAACCATAGATATTTCATCAATTACCAAAACATCTGTTGCGTTTAATATATTACGCGGTTTTGCCTTTAACTTTAACAATTCTGGCATAATAAAATCGCGCGGCTGAATTTGAAACAGCGAATGTATCGTTTGTCCACCGATATTAAGTGCCGATACAGCCGTTGGACAAGCGCAAACAATACGTTTGGCAGATGCTGATTTAAGATATTGAACAAAAGTAGATTTTCCAGAACCGGCCTGCCCCAGAATCAATACATTAGACTTTGTGCGTTCTATGGTATTGAACGCCTGCATCTGGTTTTCGTTTAATATTGGGACTAATTCTGGCATAAAGCCATATTCGCACACTTTGACACAAAAAGCAAGACAGAGTAAAAAAATTAAGCCCGTACTTTCGTACAGGCATTAACTGTGGTGGGTTAGGTAGGACTCGAACCCACGACCAAAGCGTTATGAGCGCTCCGCTCTAACCAACTGAGCTACTAACCCACAGCAAGGACAATTATATATTTTTTTATTCGTGTTGCAAGTTAAAAATGAACAATCTTGCTTTTTAGTGCTTTTTGTGTAAATATGCCAATATGAAAATATACGACACGATTATTTTAGGCGCTGGGGCGGCAGGGTTAAAAGCGGCAGCCACGCTTTATACGCGCAAAAAGTCTGTTTTGATTATTGATATGGGTGACGCCCCTGCGCGCAAGGTTGCTATTTCCGGCGGTGGTAATTGTAATTTCACAAATTTGGCCGCCAACTATACGCGATATTTTGGTAAAAACCCGCGCTTTGTTGTGTCTGCGCTGAACCAATTTTCACCCCAAGACACTATTAACTGGGTAAAAGCGCATCACATAAAATATACTGAAAAAGAACCCGGTCGATACTTTTGCCAAAATGGGGCAAGCGATATTGTGGACGCACTTTTGTTGGACATTGGCAATACAGAAATCAAATACAACACAAATGTTATAAACGCGACCAAGGACAAAGACACCTTTACAGTTCACACAAATCATGGGAATTTTTCGGCATCATCATTGATTGTGGCAACCGGCGGTGTATCTTATGCGCATTTGTCCGTATCGAACACAGGCACAGTTATTGCAAAAACATTTGGACATAAAATTGAGCCTGTGCGCCCTGGCCTTTGCGCGATTAAGACAACCGCGTTTGATTCCTGTTTGGCCGGCATTTCTTTGCCTGTTGAAATAACATCAAACAAAAAGACAGTACGTGATAATATGCTTTTTACACATTTTGGAATTGGTGGCCCTGCGGCATATCGCGTCAGTTTATTCATGAACAAACAAATAATCATTAACTTTGCACCAACATTAGACATCTTTTCCTATCTAAAAGCCGCCAAACAAACAAATGGTAAACGCGGTATTGTCAGTGTAATCGCCACATTATTGCCGAACAAATTGGCAAAGTTTTTATGGCCAAACGATACACGCAATATTGCCGACTGGCGCGACAGCGAACTTCGCGCAATCGCCGATAAAATAACCAGATTTGAAATTACAGATGCCGCGTCTATTGGTTTTGAAAGTGCAGAAGTTATGTTTGGTGGAATAAGTACTGATAAAATATCGTCAAAAACAATGGAATCTTTGATTTGCCCTGGGCTATATTTCGCAGGCGAAGTCATAGATATAACCGGCGATTTGGGCGGATTCAATTTACAATGGGCTTTTAGTAGCGGCTTTGTCGCCGGCAGCAACGCTTAAATAAATTTGCCAATAAAAAACCGCCCGTTTGGGCGGCTTTTATTTTATCCAACCAATTTTGTCCAAAAACCTTTCTTTTTTTGTTGTTTTTTAATTGGTTTACGATGACGTGGCGCAGATGTCGTGACACGTTTAGCCTCATTATGTTGGGCATTTTTCTTTTTCGAATCCGTGGATGGTTCATGCGCATTCAAAACTTCGTCTGTTTTCGCAGTATCAGATGTGACGCGTTGAATTGAATATTGATCAATATTCATCAAACTGTCATCACCAACGATAACAATTTCAGTTTCAAATTCTTTTTCCATCGCCGCCAATTCCGCACGTTTTTGATTCAAAAGGTAAATCGCGACATCACTTGGCACAGTCATAATAATTTTCTGGGCCGCCTTGGCCAACAATTTTTCCTGTAAATGGCGGAACAAGATGATTGATGCCGTTTGAATACTTGGCACCACACCCGCCCCCATACAGTGTGGACATACGACATACGAAGATTCTATGAACGTGCTGCGCAATCTTTGGCGCGACAACATCAACACACCAAATGCGTTGATTTTCGCAACCTGGGTACGTGCGCGGTCGTGTTTCATCACTTCGCGCATTTTTTGTTCCAATTTGCGGTTGTTCTTTTCTTCTTCCATATCGATAAAGTCAATCGCGACAATACCTGCCAAATCACGCAAACGCAATTGAAGCGCGATTTCTTCGGCTGCTTCTAAATTAGTATTAAGCGCGGTTTGTTCGATATCTTTTTCTTTAATCGCGCGTGAAGAATTAACGTCAATTGTCACCATCGCTTCTGTTTGGTTGATAACGATAGAACCACCAGATGGCAATGTGACATAAGGTCCGTGCAGGCCTTCTAATTGTTTTTCAACGCCGGCCTTGGTCATCAATGGCACAGCAGTATCTTTGTATTGAACCAACTGTTTACGCGGTGCGCGACCATACATTTGTTGAAAGTAAGTTTTTGCTTCATCAAAAGCTTCTTGGCCCTGGATGTACATAACATCGTCTTTGCACGATATAAAATCACGGACAACACGACGCAACAGGGAATCTTCGGTATGGATTATCACAGGCGCGACAGATTCCAATGTTGTTTTACGAATATCGTTCCACAAACCAGTCAAATATTCATAATCTTTGGCGATATCGTCACCACTTGCCCCTTCGGCAGCAGTTCTAAGCACCACTGTCATACCGCGTGGTATTTTAAGACTGTGTAATATTTCACGCAAGCGCGCGCGTTCCGCCTTGTCAGCGATTTTTTTAGAAATACCATAACTATTGCGTTTTCTTGAATTAGGCATCAAGACAGCAAAGCGACCTGCCAATGACAAATACGTTGTCATTGATGCACCCTTTTGTCCGCGTTCTTCTTTGACGCCTTGAATCAGCAATATTTGTTTTGGTTTAATAACATCTTGGATTTTGAATTCACGTGCGCGTTTAACAAATTCCTTGTTGTCTTCACCAGCACTATGATCATCATAATCCGCAATTTCATCTTCTTCGTCGTTTGGATCGTCATCATCGTCAACAATGTTGGCATGTGCCAATTCCAACAACTTTTTCTTTTGTTCAGGTGTGATTTGATAGTAATCAGGGTGAATTTCAGAAAAAGGCAAAAATCCATTTTTACCAGTTCCATAGTCCACAAACGCAGCCTGTAATGACGGTTCAACGCGTATAACCTTGGCCAGATAAATATTGCCCTTTATCTGTGGCTTAGTCGTTGTTTCTACGTCAAAATCAGACACACGACTTGTAGCAGGATCGACCACCACCACCCGTGTTTCTTCGGGATGTACCCCATCCACATATATCTTTTTTGACATTTAATAATCCTTTTGTGTTGTGGGTGTAGAAAATGGACATAACCCGTTCCCATGGGGCCAAAACGCCCATGCCAAGGATGCACGCAACGATAAACCACAGCGCGACTCGGGCTAATGTAAAAAGCGATAATATAAACACTATCTTATCCCATTTTATACAACGCCATAAAGAATAGCAAAGGTATGTCCCAAAGGCAAGGTGTTTTTATTTTTCTTCGCCCAGTTTATGTTTTTTATGCGGCAAAGGGATGTGCGGGATTTTCTGTTTCGCCTCTTCAAGCCAACGGCGCATCCGCGCACGCAGCCAACGTTCATAACCGAAAAACAATCCGCCCACACCAATTAATGGCAATACATAATAAATTATTCTGTACGCAAGTAATGCGCCAAAAATATTAGCCTTGTCCACTGTTTCTGGCAACGCCATCATAAATACAGTTTCAAAAACACCGATACCACCTGGAACCTGGCTGAACACGCCAGCCACCATCGCTATGACATAAAGGCCGATAAAGATGCCAAAAGGCATATCCATATACGGTCTTATACAGAAATAAAGCACCAACCCCGCACAAAGCGCGTCCATAATCCCCAAAAATGTTTGAACAATAGATAATCCAAACGATGGTATATGGAATTTTATCCCACCAATGCGAATGCTTTTATTACTGAACATTATTGCAACCGCGTAATACGCCAACAAAACTGACGCGCACACGATAAACAATCCATTTACACCAAATGATGCGCCAACACTTTGTGCGAACATATCACTTGGCACTAAAAAATATCCTATGACCGCGATTGCGGCATAGCCAAGAAAAAATGTAAATCCTGAAAACGTTAACATTTTTATAATATCAGAACCAGGAACGCGCCAGCGGGTATATAAACGATACCTTATTGCGCCACCACTGACCACAGCATGTCCGGCGTTATTACTTATCGCAAAGCCAAGCATGCCTGCCAACATCCATTTCCACCAAGAAACTTTGCGGCCAACATAATCCAACGCCAAATAATCATAAAGGGAAAGCGCGATATACCCAAAAAAGCACGCAACACACGCCAATACCAAATTAGTAAAAGGTATATGCCACAACGCGCGCGCAATATCCATCAAAGAATAATTACGCAGTTGCCAATAAAGCATACCCGCTGCAATCAAAAAGAAAACTATCCCCGAATAACTAATAAGTTTCTTTAAAAAACGTTTCGTTTTAACTGACATATTAATCTCTTGCGAAGAACAGCATATCACTATGCGAAACAAAAATCAAATCAAATAAATAAATGTTGGATTTTAGCGGAATTTATGCTATAATTACATAAAAACGTAAGGAGTTTTTATGACCACAAAGGAATTTATTTTTAATAAAAACAAATTTATGTCCGAAATATTTGATAATATGGCATTTACTGAATACGTTGGCGAACAGGTAAATGTTTTGACAAATCCAAACAATCGCAAAAAGGACGGCCAAGTGTCTGGATACAGGGGCCCAACAACCGAAGAAGAATTGGCAAAATCTGTTAAACTTAATCCTGACCGCTCCGAAATAATGCCTGCTATCTATGAATTATATAAGAATCCCAAAAGCCAATCGGCCACAGATTTTGTGAATTGCTGGAAATTTGTTGGTCCTGTTGTGGATACAGACCGCAAAAAACCTTATAAACAGGATGTTTTACTTGTGTTGAACAAGGTGAATATTTTTGACGAAGATGTGCAAGTAAGATTTTTGAACCTTATTGCTGATGAACTGTATAGAAACGGGTACAATATACCACATGATGAAGCCATGAAAATCTATAAAGATGTTTTGATTATGATTGCTTCTAATCCAAAGGCAACATTGCAAAACAAGTCAACCGCAGCCAACAGATTGGGCGATATTGACATTGCTCGCGATACTATCGAAATGGCAAAAAAGGAATTACAAACAGAATTAAAGAAAGACTTCCCAGACCAAAGCAAAATATCTTTGATTTGCGGCAATGCCAAAAATGCTGTGGAGTCACTTTCTGTGGATTACCATAAATACAAAGACGCTGTCGTTGCTGAATTCAATCTTGATAATATTTTGGCTTTGGGTGTGAAATATGTGCCAACACTTCAAAAATCTTTAGAAGAACGCAATGCCGAACTTGAAACCGACAAGATTAACAGCGAAACAAAAATCAAACAAAAAGACGATGAAATCGCAAGGGCAAAAAAAGAAACTGAAAACGTTCAATACTATCTTGATCAGGAACGTCAAAAGACAGAAAAATTAACACAACAATTAAACGAAATGCAACGCAAAATACACGAACAAGAATTTTTGATAAAATCTATCAAGATAAAGATTGGATCACAGAAAGTTGGTCTTATTGGTGGCGGCCCATTGAAAGAAATTCAAGAATACATCAAGACAGCCGCCAAAGAATATTAATAAAAGCCCCAAACGGGGCTTTTTGATTTTATTTATTCCACAGAATCATGGAAGATTACAGCGGGTAATGTGCCGCCTGTGATCTTAGAAGACATTGGTTGGTTATCGTCACGCCCGACCCAGACACCCAGAACATAATTATTTGTTGCGCCGATAAACCATGCGTCCCTGTTATCATTACTTGTACCAGTTTTGCCACCCAAAACATTTGGTGTGTATGCGCGCTTACCCGTTCCTTTGGTGACAACTTCATGTAATAACTGCTTCATATATTCAACTGTTTTCGGTTGTAATATAGTAATCACTTCTGATGGATTACGGGAATAAAGAGTATTTCCTGATGCGTCTTTGATTTTTGTTATAGAATATGGATGAACAGATTGCCCATCATTCCAAATCACAGAATAAATTGTGGTTAAATCAACCAAACTCATTTCCGAAGCCCCCAAAACCGTTGAATATTCGCGCTTCAAATTGCTGCCCACACCAAGGCGTGCCGCCATATTCAAGACTTCATCAATACCATATTCTTTGGTCAATTTTAATGGTACAGAATTCACACTTTTTGCGAACGCTGTTGCCAATGTTATTCCACCATAATACAATTCATCATAATTCTTTGGATTATAATCGCCGATTGAAAAAGGTGAATCATTAACATAAGATTCTGGTGTCATACCATTTTCAAGTGCGACCAAATAAACAACCGGCTTAAAAGCAGAACCAGGTTGCCGAAGTGCAGTTGCGCGATTAAATTGACTGACCTGATAATTATCGCCCCCAACCATAGAAACAATTGCGCCATCACGCGCAATCGCGACAATGGCGCCCTGATATTCGCCGATATTCTTGCTTAAAGATGCGGCAACCTGCCTCTGTAATTTAGCGTCCAACGTAGTATACACATATAAATCCTGATTTATTTCGCCAAGACGCGATTCAACTTCATCTTTTACGAAATCAGTCCAATAACGATACAGATTTGTATCTGCCATTTTTATCACAGGTTTTAATTGTTGTGTTGCGATACGTGCCTGATTATCTGTGATGTATTTTTGGCGCGCCATTTCATTTAATATAACCTTGGCCCGTCTTATATTACGATCAGGATTTTTCAGTGGGCTGTACGCCGCAGGAGCTTTTAACATCGCGGCGATTTGCGCGGATTCCGCCAAAGTTAATTCATTTGCCCCATGTCCAAAAAGAGTAGTTGCCGCAGCATCGATTCCACGCATACCGCCGACAAGGGAAATTCTGTTCATATACAAATCAAGTATTTGATTTTTTGTAAATCTGTTTTCAAGCCACCAAGACAATATTAATTCTTGGATTTTTCGTGAAATTTTTTTATCACTTGATAAAAAGATATTTTTCGCAGTCTGTTGTGTAATCGTAGAACCGCCGGCCGCAAAACGTCCATCAAACAAATTCACAACGATAGCGCGCAAAGTTCCACGATAAGAAATTGCGCCATGCTTAAAAAATCTTTTGTCTTCGATTGCGACAATCGATTGCCAAACATGTGGTGGTAAATTATCGACCGACACAGCTTCGCCCATAATGCGGCTGTCAGCGCGGATTTCACGTCCATCTTTGTCTATGAATATAATTGCGGGTTCGCGCGTTTCATATAAAACAGAATCAAGGGACGGCATTTGTAAAAACACAAACAGCACATAAAGCCCGACACAGGCCATCAAAACCAATATTAAATTAACAAAAAAAATTAAAAGCCGTGCGCGAAATGAACGCTTTGGCTTTTTTTCAGTTGTGTTTTCCAAATCTTTTTGCTGTCTTGGCACCTTACGACCCCCTGATTGCGTTTTCGAAATCATCCTCTGACCATATTTTTATACCTAAATTTTGTGCATCTGTCAACTTAGAACCTGCGGCTTCACCGGCGATAACAATATCAGTTTTTGCCGAAACACTTCCCTGGACACGTGCGCCCATATTTTCCAAGATTTCACGTGCCGCATCACGCGTATATTTTGACAAAGTTCCAGTTAACACAATACGTTTTCCCGCCAAAGCACCATTTTCAATTGGTTTGGCAACCGATTTGATATTTATATGTTTCAAAAGTTCTGTCAGTGCCGCCATAGAGTGTTCATCTTTGAAAAAAGACACTATTTCGCCGGCCATAACATCGCCAATACCGTCCACCCGAACAAGACGCACAGAACCTGCCGCGCGCAAATTTTCAAGCGAACCAAATTCGCGTGCCAAAATTTTCGCAGTCACTTCGCCAACATCAGGTATTCCCAAAGCATAAATAAGACGATGTAATTCTATGTTGCGCGCCCTGTTTATGGATTTTTCCAAATTAGACACTGATTTTTCACCGAAACCGTCCATCTTGCGTAATTCGTTCCCATGATTTTCAATCAAAGTAAATATATCGGCCGGCCCTTTGATCCACCCCTTGTTCACAAACAATTCAATTTGGCGTTCACCAAGCCCTTCGATATCAAAGGCGTGCCGTGATACAAAGTGTTCCAATTCGCCGCGGATTTGCGCCGGGCAAGACAAAGAATTTATGCATCGCCGTGCGACCATACCACTTTCGCGAACGACCGCGCCGCCACAGACCGGGCAAACATCCGGAAAAACAAAAGGCACAGTATTTTCGCCCTGTTCTGCGACACCGACAATTTGTGGAATAACATCGCCCGCCCTTTGGACAATGACTTTATCGCCGACACGAACATTAAGGCGCGCGATTTCATCAGCATTATGCAGTGTTGCGCGCGATACCAAAACACCACCAATATTAATCGGTTCTAATTCTGCGACAGGTGTCAAAACCCCGGTTCGCCCGACCTGAATCGCAATATTGTTAAGGCGCGTTATACCACGTGCCGCCGGGAATTTATAAGCGATTTCCCAACGTGGACTGTTTGCGCGACTGCCCATTTTTTCTTGGACAGCGATATTATTAACCTTTATCACAAGTCCGTCGATATCAAAAGGTATCTCATCCCTTTGCATTATGACATCATTATAAATATCTTGGATTCCTTTTACACTTCGCGCAAGGTGCGCCCATTGACGCGTAGTTTTAAATCCCCAAGATTCAAGCAGATTAAAATATTCATCTTGGGTATTCCAAGTGCGATTTGACACATCGCCATATGTATAAGCAAACGCACTTAGTTTTCGGGCCGCAGTAATTTTTGGATTTAATTGACGAAGAGAACCCGCCGCCGCATTACGTGGATTTGCGAACTTTTTACCAGGCATTTCATTAAGTGCGATAAAGTCGGCACGTCCCATATATACTTCGCCACGAACATCTATTATCTCTGGAAAAATGCCTGATAATTTTTGCGGAATATCGGGTATAGTCATCAAATTCGCAGTAATATCTTCGCCGGCAACCCCACTGCCCCTTGTCAAACCGCGCACAAGCACACCGTTTTCATAACGCGCGGAAAAAGAAAGACCATCAACCTTTAATTCAACAAAAACCTCCCGATCTTGTAATTTAGAAAACCAGTCAGCAACCTCTTTTTCATTAAACACGTCTGATATAGACAACATTGGCACAGTATGCGGATACGATTTGAACTTTGCCGATACAGCAGCCCCAACATGCGTAGAAAATCCATTTTTTGCCAATTCCGGGTATTCGTTTTCAATTTCCAATATTCTGGATTTGGCCGCATCATAGGTTGCGTCGTCAACGATTGGCGCATCATTTTGATGATAAGCGATGTCCCATTCATTTAGTTTTTTCAACAAATCTGCGTGTTCGGCACGAATAAAAAGGTCTGGTATTTTTGTCATGATTTAATTATAGAAAAACAAAAAAATCATCGCAAGAGATATTATTACATATCAAAAGAAATTACCCCGAACAGAATAAAAACTTTTTAATTAATTCGCCGGGGCAAAAACGGCGGCGCGAAAGTCCGAATTCCAGCGGACGAGGGACGCGCAGTTCAGCGCACAGGAGTACGCGCAATTGGACGCGGACCCGTGGTCGAGGCGGAACACCCAAGCAAGGGTCGACAAAGGCCTGTATACTGTGCTTTGGTTCAATGGTTTATAGGTGGTTGCTTTGCACCAACAATACTGACCGTTCGTATCACTTGGTGTGCCTGCCACTGCGTATGTGCCAGTTGTGTTGCTGCATTTCGCCATGCCGTATACATCGCCATAACTGAAATGCACTTTCCATTCGTGTGGGTTTAATTCTGTATAATAATCTTTGGTACATGGTTCTTCGCTAGCACCGGCATTGTCCGGTGTATTATCGCGCAAACATCTTGGTGTCGTACCATTCATACATTTCGCAATACGATCCGTTCCTGGGATGCTTGTGTCAAGTTGACTGAAATTCATTTGCGCATTTACTCTCCAACCCGCAAATGTGTACCCTGTTCTCGTCGGGTCCGTCGGGGTATCTAATGCCCCACTGTAATCACAATCGTTCGCAGAATTGTTCGCTGCCAATGCTATTAATGTATGGTTGTTATACCAACGAAGAGGAACTTTGTTCGCTTCCCATTGTGCCTGTAAATTCGCGGTGCCTTCGTATCTGTGCAATGTTGGTTCGACGCACTGTGCCGTCGTCGCATCCGATTCGATATCGGTTGTTGCATATGCGGCATTTACGCACACTGCAGTCAATACAGAAAACAAAAACACTCTTCTCATATTGTCGTCCCTCTTTTTCCAAATGGCAACCACTCTCGAAAAAAATCGGGCGGTTGGAGGTTCAGAACAATTCAAGAGAAATTGTGCGCTTATTTTAATATATCGCGCCCTCCAACCATGACGTGTTGGAGATTGTTTAACGTCTATATCCAAAGACGCTCTTGATTCAGGTTCTGACACCTCATCAAAGAAAATATTTTCTCTGACGGGAGATATTATATCATAAAATTTATATTAAACCAAGAAAAAAATTCTTTTTCCAAAAATTTTTTCTTTATACCAATATAAAAGAAAAATCCCTGGCGAACCAGGGATTTTTATTATCTTAAATAAAACGTTATCGTTGAAACAACACGAACACGTTTGTTGATTGCCTGTTTTTCATTATCAGACCAAGCATCTGTTTGGTCGCGTGCCGATATGCTGAACAATCCCTGGTTCGCAGATTGAATCTTGCCCAATTTAGCATTCGCATCCTTCGCAAATTGTTCACCCGCCGCAGTAGCATTTTTTGTTGCTTCTTCTATCATTTTGATTTTGATGTCGTTAAGTCCGTTGAACAAATAAATTGGGCCGGCATAATCTTCGGTCACTGTCACACCCTGGCGTACCAAATCACCCATCTTGCGTGAAACACCGTCAACCAAATTCACCGAATCAGAACGAACCATAACGCCTGTTTCGATAACGTATCTGTCGCTTGCATCTTGACCCTGACGTTGGGCATCGCTGTATCCAGCGTATTTATCACGAACAGTTATGCGCAAATTCTGTAATTCATCTTCGTGAAAGCCATTATCTATTAAGAAGTCATGTGTCTTTTGTATATCGCTATCGATTGCTGCTTGGACCTTGGCCAAATCACCACCAACGCGATTAAATTTGATATTCCAAATCGCAGTATCAGCAACTACGTCCATTTCTGCCAAACCTTTAACCGTGACAGTGCGACGCGCCAAAGATTTATATACGCCATTACCAATAAAAAATCCACCCAGCGCAATACCAAATGCCATAATAACAACCCACACAGTTGGTAAATTTCTAAATTTTTCTATAACTTTCATGCTGACTCTCCTTTTGCCTTTGTCGGCATTATAGAAACTTTATTTTTTCAATGTCAAGATGTAAAAAAACAACCGGCAAAAATGCCGGTGCTTTTTATTTAGATGGCGACGCCTTTGCTAACCTTATTTGATTAACGAACGTTCTTGTAAATACCGCACCGTATATGGACTTAGCACGTAATTTTTACCGCCATTGTGCACATGGTCAGCCAATTCAATAAACTTGTGCGCCAAACCGGCAAAGATATAAGGATTGTTTGTTTCTGAATAATGTTCCCAGCCTGATTTCGTACCAAAATTCCATGTACCGAATTTTTTATGCATATATGGGTCCGTAGTTTTTTCATGTCCTGTATCACTGCTTTCATCGCAATAAAACATCGTTTCACCTTGGCGACAATTAAACCTTGTTGCTTTTTCTTTTTCATATTTATCGCAATTTATGATGTATGTAGCAACTAAATTAAACAATTCATCAGTAATAGATTTAACCGTATTAACACGATCATTATATTGAACACCATTTACACATTGATTTGCTGACATTAATTCATACATTCTTTTATAATGCGCTTTGGCATATTCAGCATCTTGCTTTGTAAAAAATCTCCAATTTTTGTTCATATAAACGCGCGCCACCATATTAAACAATCTTTGTGCCTGAGCCCCTGTGATATACAACTGTTTCTTGGTCAAACCATAATACACAGATGCTGTATATTCACAAACCCATTTGGGTTCTGAAATACCCTTTGTAAAAGGAAAACTTATCCAACTGTTTTCTACTTGAATTTCGCTGATTGAAGAATCCGGATATCTTAAAATAATTCGGTTTGGTTGAAAAATTGTCGCCTTGTATCCAAAAATACAAGAATATGTGCCAGGCGTATTAAAATCGTCTTGGCCATGGGCTTCATATACGTTTATTTCATTATCTGAATCTAATACAAATTTTTGGGCATCGGTATATAAAGACATTTGTTATTTTCCTTTGTTTCCTTAAAATAAAAATCTCTCTATACCCTGTTAATAATTTTACATATAACAATACAGTGATATTTTCAACAAAAAAATGCCCAAACGGGCATTTTTTTATTTAATTTCCTCTTCGCTTCATCCCCCTTGGCTCGTTCGCTAATACTATTGTCATATTCATATGTAATAATAAAAACTAACACTTAACGATCTACATTTTGCCAAAAAGAATCACGCATGGATACTATTTTTTGGCATTCTCGATTCTCTTCCTCCCAAAGTTGTTGTAACTTTTTTGTTCTTTCTTCTGCTAATTCTCTTTCATATCTAGCTTCTTTTCGTTGATTATCCAATTCTGATAAAGCCCGATGAATTTCCTTAAATTTTTCCCCTTGAGAATCATCCATGGTTATAGATAATATCAATTCGTCGTCGACTATTCTATGAACTCTCAGCTCTCCTTTAAAATAATAAGAAAACTTGCAACCTTTTGCTTTTATGCCACAACCATAAAAAATAACTGCACCGATAGAACTGGCAGCACAACCACCATAAGAAATATCGTACACCCCCCAACCTTGATCTGTAAAATGCACATTACAAAGCATATCTAATATTTCTTTTATAAGAACATCTTTTTGCTGTTGCGTTTGATTTCTTATATTTTCTAATTTTTTTTTCCAATAATTTGGTTCTTGGCGTTTCTTTTGTTCTGTTTCATATAAATTCTTTACTTCGCGCCAAGTTTCAATTTTTTCTTGGTCAGATAAGTTCATCTTGGTCCAATACTTAGGGTCAACAACACCATTAAAAACCGAAATATCTTGCGCTGTGACATTGTCTCCACACACAACACAGACCTTTAAAATAGGACTTACGTAATCTCTTTTAACAACGTAAATCGCACATTCTCCATCTTGAACCTTTATTGTTTTTTCCCTGAAAAATATTTTTCTTGTAATATCCACATATCTTGGCTCTACGTATCTGTACACTATAACATCTTTAAGTTCTGTGTCTTTTAGTAATTTTTGTAACATTAATTAACCTCTTGTGTTTCATTTGCACATGCAGATATAGACAAAAAATATTTAGTTGTCAATATTTAAATAAAAAGACAAGTCACCCAGATGGTTTTATGTGCTCGATTTTTAGCTTTTGTTTTGCCATGGTAAAAATCGGTGCCCCGTCTTTTTGTCTTATTTTTTCATAAAAAAAACTGCGACTAAAAAGCTGCGGCATGATGGGCCCCTTTCCAAATCGCTACGTTTCGAACTGCACTTCGCTTGTTCTCAACTGCTTTTTTGTCGAACTGGACAGTTCAAATCTGGACCCTACCAAATAAAATTAAACCCCACCGTTTTGGTGGGGGTAAATTTTATGGGGCGGGTGACCAGATTGTATATTCCCATCTGCCTGCGGCATGATGGGCCCCTTTCCAAATCGCTACGTTTCGAACTGTACTTCGCTTGTTCTCAACTGCTTTTTTGTCGAACTGGGCAGTTCAAATCTGGACCCTACCAGATAAAATTAAACCCCACCGTTTTGGTGGGGGTAAATTTTATGGGGCACCTTACTGTGCAATATTCGAACCTCCAAAGCGGCGGAAATTCGGCGTTATCAAGCGGCCAATTGGGATTTTAATACCCTGTTGGCAGCATAATTATGGATTAAATAATCTGTTCTGGCG
>Ga0265301_10000461_pt1 | contig 60243 bp, 77 predicted proteins | sample AusTroGonzalo_MG_2_FD_193488 | JGI IMG/M metagenome (GOLD analysis project Ga0265301, IMG submission 193488) | Bovine rumen microbial communities from tropical cattle in Woodstock, Queensland, Australia - Gonzalo_04 | ecosystem: Host-associated > Mammals > Digestive system > Stomach > Rumen ... | reverse complement strand
CGATCTCTTACTACTACAGATAAGACAAATTTGGTAAGTGCTATCAACGAAGTAAATGTAACCGCAGGAAGTAAAATTTCTGATGTTACAGTAAATGGAACAAGTATTGTTTCTTCTGGTGTTGCAGAAATACCTGCCGCAGCACAGTCTGGCGATTATGGATTGGTCAAGTTTGGGAGTACTTCATCTGGATTGCAAGTTTCTTCAGGTACTGGGAATATAGCAATTTATGCCGCAACAAACACAAACCTAGAAGAAAAGACAAACGCCAACAGACCAGTTGTTTCGTCAAACTTGGATTATGCAACAGTCCGAGGAATTGCATATAATGGTTTGACGCTTACAGCAACTGAGAAATCAAATGCTTGTGATTGGTTGGGTGCAGTAAAAGATACAACGATTGGTGGCAGTTCTATTGTAACTGATGGGGTGGCAGTTATTCCTAATGCTTCTGGAGATACTTATGGTGTAACAAAACTGACAAACTCTCTAGTGTCAACAAGTAATACGATTGCATTAGCGGCAAGTTCCATAAATAATTTTTATAGAGATGTTATAGCTGGTGTTGGCACTTATGATAAAACTGCAACTTATGCTGTTGGAGATAAAATCCGTTCTACAAGTGGTTATTACGAGTGCATTAAAGATATTACAACGCCACACAACTGGGATGCAAGCGAATGGCGACAAATAACAATTCAAGGTGAAATTGATGGAAAACAAGACAAACTCACACCTGATGATGGTGGAAGATATATGGACATCATTGAAAAGGTTGTTTTGCCGTCTGGTTATTCAAGATTAGATTATGTAATCAACGAAGCAAGTGCTTCGCCATATACAACACTGGATTTAGGTATTCAACCACAAGATGGGGATATTATTGAGTCGGTATTTGTGGTGAATAAAGCCGCTATGAGCAACTATTTCGTTCAAGCACGGGACAATTCGGGTTCTGCAATTTATGGTTTAGCAGGGGCTTCATCTGGAAGCACTATTTCTTGTGCTGTGAATGGTGTTACTGCCGATGTGTCTATAACTCGCCAAAATGGTCATAAGTATTATGCAAAGGCATCTATGGTAAATGGTACTTGTTCTTTGTATATTAAAGATATGACGGACAATTTAGAGGATTATGGAACAAATACTTATACTTGGGGAACGATTAACAAGAATTATCACTTATGGGGTAATGGAACAAACACAATGAATGGGGAACAACCCGTTCAGTTTGTCAAGATTACAAATAAAGGCGTGGTTCGTGTTCATATGGTTGCAGCAACCAATGGGGTAAATGCGGGCTTCTATGATTTAGTCAATGGCACATTTATTAGCTCAATGACAGCTGGCTCTGTAAGTGCTGGAAATGTAATAGCAAATCCAACAGTTGTCAATACAACACTACGGAATAAAGATTTTATTTACTTTGGAACATCTAGCTCAACTGCTGCTACTGTTGATAAAGTTGTAAACATCCCAGAAATTACACAATTAGAGGAAGGACAAATAATTATTGTTCAGCCAACAGCTACATCAACTGTTGCTAACTCTACGATTGCTTTGAATAACTTTACTGTGTATCCAATGAGATATAATAATGCCGCTATTACAACATCAACCGACAGTATCGTTTGGTATGCTAACGTACCGTCTATTTGGAGATTTGATGGAACATACTGGGTATTCTTAGGACATGGTGTTGATAACAATACAACCTATAACTCAAACACCTTTGCCCTTTTGACAGCAGGTACGAACACAACAAACAGATTGCTTGCTCCGTCTATTTATAAAGATAGTACTTTTGGTGCAGTAACTGCTTATGCTTCAGGTGATACAATTCCTTTGGACGATAAGTGTTTATACAATAGCACAAGCAATATCACAGCTTTAACGTTATCAGCACCGACAGTTGATGAGAGATATATGTCACAAGTGAATTTCTCATCAGGAGGAACTGCCACGACTTTAACATATCCTAATACATTTAAGATATATGATGGATGTGATGATGTTCAGGTTGTAAATGGGGTTAAGACATTTGTTCCTGTGGCAAATAAGCGTTATCAACTGTTTGTGTTTAGCGATGGGGTTAATACTATAATTTTTGCAAAAGGAGCATAATATGTATGGGAAAATTGAAGATGGCGAATTAAAGTATGCAAGTACTATTGCTATTATTGATGGCGATATGGTTGTTACCAACCCTAAAGCTGAAGATTATGTCCACGCTGGATATAAGTTAATTGTTGATAATGCTAAAGAAGATGCCGAGAAAGAATATACGCCAGAATATATAGAGGAAGAAGATAAAATAGTAATCAATTATAAAGAGGTGTAGTATGAGCTTAAAGAAAAAGTTGTTAAACTGTTTGTTCACAGGCACATATGCACCTTGGCTTACTGAAGTTGAATGGTTAGAAAATCCTTTTAGTCAAGCAGACTCTATTGTTCCATATATTGATACAGGTATTTTTCCTAGTTGGGATTTGCCGTTTGAAATGTCTGCAACAATTACAAAGACATCAGCAAACAGAATGCTGCCACTTAGTAACTATGCCAACCAGTTGACATTTTATATTGAAGTAACAGCAACAAATAGGGTAAGATTTGGTTCGCAAGATTCCACTGCTTCCGACCCAACTTTTGTTGCTTTTGATGCTTATACAAGCTCATCCTATTCAATTCCATTAAATAAACCAACAAGAATATGGGTAAAATATACTCCAAGAAATGATACTGCTCATTCTGTTGATTATGAAATAGGATTAGAAGTATTGGATGGTTCTGGAACAACTACTTCCACAACAGGAACTGTTTATCGTGCAGGAAGTCCAGCATCTACCACAAGAACGTTGCGTATGTTCTATGACTATCGTAATGCACTTAGTACATTTGATGGGGGATTTAAGCTACATCAATTAGAGGTTAAATACGGGACAATACATCAGAAGTATGTTCCTTGTTTAGATATAAATGACATTCCTTGTATGTATGAACAGATTAGTGGAAAGTTATACTATAATCAAGGAACTGGTAACTTCAATATTGGAAGACAAATTACAGAAGTTGAATGGATAAACCTCACAGGAAGTCAAAGATTCAATACTGGTTTCTTACCTAACGAATTGTCCACTACATTAAAGGCAACTTTTGAAATAACTCCTGATTCGTTGGAGAGATTCCCATTTGGTGTTAGAAAATTGCAGGGATATGAAGAAAGTTGTTCTATGTATATTGGTCCAGTTGTGGGTGGAAGTCCTAATGGTTATTTAAGACTTGACTGGCCATTGAGGGCTGGTGGTGTCGCTGCTCGCTATAACTTTACTGCTTCTACTGAAAAGATTACATTGGAGGCAACTGGTAATTATTCAAATGTAAACGGACAGGTGCTTACAGCAAGCACAGTGGTTGACTTTACACATCCTAAACCTTTTTATATTGGAAACTGTTTTACAGAGTCTACCAATGCGTTTCAATCGGCTTTTAAGGGTAAGTTTTATGTTGTCAATTTGTTGAACACATACACAAGAGAAGATTATAGATACTGTGTGCCTGCTCACGATGAAAATAATGTAGGATTTTTCTTTGATAGAACGAATCACTTTATTATGGATAACGAGGGTCAGAATACACAGGATATGACGTGGGGAGATGAGATTCACTCTATCGGATATGTCTATGGAGGTTATCCTAGTTCATTTAAAACATTAGGAACTACATTTGCTGCACATAGATGGGAAACAGATATGAAAGCTCTTGGAGATGGAGAAAATGTAATATTGCTCGGTTCTACAACTGGTGCTGCAAACTACTGGGCTGTTTCAGCTTCAGCAGATGCTTATATGCTTCATACAACAAGTACACAATATTGGATTTATTTAAATGCAAAATTAAGAAGAACGTTATTCCTTGATAGTAATGATTTAGGAAATAGTAAAGGAAGTCTAACTCTGGATGTTGATGGACAAACAATGTCCCGTATAGCGACTTCGGGATTTAACACATCAACTTCATATAATCTGATTGGCTTAAGTTCTAACTATATTGGAAAAATGTGGCTGTATGGAAATAGGTGTTATGACAGGTCAACAAATCAATTACTTCTAAACTGGGTACCAGTTCAAACTGGAAATAAGGTTTGTAAAATTTTAGAAACAATTACTCATACATTGAATGATGCAGTTTCATCTCCAGAAGAACTGACTGCTGGATATAATATGGCAGGATACTCTATGGGGAATGAACTTCCATATGGATTCATTGAGTTAAATTACCTTGAATCAACTGGACCACAATGGGTTGATACTGGTATTTATATGAACTCTGATTATGGTGTGGAAATAGTAGCAAGACAGACCTCTACAACACAAAGTGTGGGGAGATATTTGTTTGGTGACGCACCTGTCCAAAACACTAGATACCTTATTGCAGTTACATCTGGAAATGACACATATAGATTTGGTTTGGAAAATGCCAATAAAGACTCAAATGTTTCTGCCTATGATGGTCAATGGCATACGCATAAAGTTGAAAATAAAACCTACTATATTGACGGAGTTAGTCAAGGTTCTTTGTCTGTTACAGACTTTACAGCAGGCAGAACATCCCGTTTGTTTAGTGTCCAAACCACAGGAACTCTTACTGAAAACTATTGGCAGGTAAGAAGTTGCAAACAATACGATAACAATGGAAGAATTATAGCACATTTAATCCCTGTTTTAAGAACGTATGATAACAAACCCGGTATGTATGATTTGATAAATAGAAAGTTCTTAACTAATGGAGGAACTGGAGAATTTAAATATGGTATCGGTAATAATTATACGTCACTAAATTATATTGAAGCAACTGGAACACAATACTTAACTGTTGTAAGTGGGGATGTAAATGAAACCTATGGTATTAGGCTAAATGCTTCTATGGCAGGAGAAACAGACAACTATCTCGCTGGCTCTACTGGTACTGGTGGCAACCGTATATTCTACTTTGGCGCTAGAAGTACTTCTTCTTATAATGCTTGGTGTTATGGGTGGGCAACTTCATCAACCGGTACTACAAGTCCTAGATATAATTTTAGTGATTATCCTGACGGTTTGGATAACTTCTATGTCGGTCAGTTAAACTTCTTGAATGACAAAAAGGTATCATTCGGGAATGAAACCCCGACAACAATGACATCTTCTGATGGTGTATTTACAAATACAAACATCAACTTCTTCAGAACATACAAAGATGCTGGATGTACTGGAAGAATTAAATGGGGTCAAGTATCTGCTGGAACAAATATAATCCGTAATCTTGTTGCGGTAAAGAGAATTGACGATAACGAAATTGGAATGTACGACACTGTGAACGGTGTGTTTTATAATAACTTAGGGGAAGGAACATTTAATTATGCAGAATAAGTTTGGTAATGAAATAAAAGTAATAGATTGTCGGCTACTGGACATCAAGAAGCAAGTCCTAGAAGCCAATGTCAGACACCTGCAACACATAAGGGAACGGTATCGCAAGTATCACAAAGCAGGGAAAGTTAGTGGGGATAGCACGTTGAGGACTGAGCAACTGTGCCAGTTATCCCAATGGAAAAAACAACTCGGTCACGAATGAAAGGATAAATATGACATTAGAAGAACAAAAAAAGCTAGAAAAACTCGAAAGACAAGCAAAAATTGAACGCTTACGGAGATGTCAAAAGAGATACCGTATGCTGGAAAACGGAGCCAGCCCAGCAGAGCTGCTTTCCCTAAAATGCGAACAAGCTGTTGTCGCTAAAAAGCTAGAGGTTGCTTCTCGGGAAAGATAAAGCAATCGGGGGCAATAAATGCACGGAAAGTTCAAGGAAATGAAAAAACTTATTATCCTAGGACAGCTTGCCCCCTACTGCACATACTGTGGAAAGAAAATAACAGACCCAAACGATTTTACAATGGACCATAAATTACCACTATCTCGTGGTGGCCAAACGGTTTCTAGCAATCTAACTCCAGCTTGCATGCACTGTAATCAAGAAAAAGGCATGCTTACATCTGAAGAGTATATGGTTGTGTTAAACTTTAGAAAGTCAAAGGAAAGGTAAAATGAAAAAGATATTATGTTTGTTAGGCTTGCATAAATGGGGCCCTTGGATGATAGGCCCCATTACTGGTAAAAAATATAGATGGTGTAAGTACTGCAATAAAAACCAAATAAGTTAGTTTGAATAGAGTGTCTTCTTTGAGCTCTCTGCCATTTCAATCAATCGGTTTAAAGACAACAATTCTGACTTCTTTCTCTTCTTTGCAAAGTGTCCCTTTTCAAGGGGAACTATCTTATACATATCCCCATCTTTAGAGATGCGAGCAATTCTTCCGGCCTCAACCCTAGCCATAGTTACATAAACAACAATATCTCCAACATTGATTTTATTTTTCATAGGTTACCTCCTTCGTACATTATATACCACATTTTTAATTAAATGTCAAGAAAAACTTATCCAATCAATATCTAGTACTAAAACACAATATATAGTATTTAGATGGTATTTTAGACACAACATATAGAGTTATCCAAGTTATCAACATGCTTACTATAAAATATATAAAGGTTAATTTCTTTTATATTGCTTTTCTTTATAAGGGAGAGAAAAAGCCCCATCTGAAAAAGCTAAAAAAAGAATGGAGCAGAAAAAGAGAGAGAAAGGTAAAGGGATGTGCTCTTTTTTTGCTGGGTAAATCTGAAAACCCAACCACATATATTATAGCACATTAAATGGCAAAATCAAATTATAGGCATTTATCTTGTTTAAAAAACTTTGCGCGCTCCTCTGATATTTCCCTTAATCTTGCATCGACCTCGTATCTAACGAACTCACACCATTCTTCGTAATCCTCTCCGGGAACTCTGGTAAATTCCTTCATTACTTCTTGGCGAACCTTATCTACAATGTTTGTTATTTTCTTTTTAGTCATGCTACTCCTCCTACAAAACGAATAATAATACCATTATTTGCAAAAGTCAATAAAAAAGTTATAATAAATATGTGGTTTAAGAGAAAGGAACAAAATGATTGAATTTATTTTACACTGTGAGCCGCCAAAGCACACCGCTCAAGGCAGCAGCATGATTTTAAAAAGTAAAAAGACCGGCAAATACTTTATTGGCAAAAAAGCCAATTCTAACGCCATACAGACGAAGAACGAGCTTTTGGCTATGTTGATGCCTTACCAACCAGAAACACCCATGCAAGGCGCCGTTAAACTAGAAATAGACCTATTTTATTCTTGGAGAAAGAGCGAAACAAAGAAAAACCGTGAGAAAGGTATGATGCCGGTAACAACAAAGCCAGACCTCGATAACTGGGTAAAGCAATTTAATGATTGTTTGACTCGTCTAGCATTTTGGCGTGATGATGCACAAGTGTTTGATATGCACTTAACGAAGTTTTATTCCGACAAGCCAATGATACATGTCAGAATTACGGAGTTTTAAAAAGTATTTGACATTATGTTTTTATTGTGGTATAATAGTTAAAGAAAGGTTAAGATGTCAAAGTTAATTGCAATTAAAGAAGGAACAAAGACACGGTATGTTACACAAGAGGTGTACGACCGTTTGATGGCTAAGAAAAAGGATAGGGTAGTTGGTGCAGGAGATATTACTTGTTCTGGCACAAACTCTATGGCCTTGGGTTTTACTGACGAACAATGGAATAGGATTTACGGAAGGAATAAAGAAGATGAATGAGGTCAAGATAACAGGTAGGGTATACAATGCAAAGACAACAACTTCTCTTGCAGGGAAGAGCATCACACGATTCGGTTTAAGCATCTATTGTGGTAAAGGCAAGGACGGAAAGTCAAAGTATGGCTTTATTGATTGTAAATACTTTGGGAACCTTGTGACAGACAATAACTTAAAGGACGTTACAGGGAAACTCTTTGTCGATTCGTGGGAGAAAGACGGAAAGAAATTCTCCAAGCCTGAGATTATTGTTGACACTATTGTCAACTCAACCATGTTTGCGGAGAGAAAGTCAGAACCCCAACCAGAGCCACAAAAAGAGGATTCGCCATTTGAGGACGATATACCGTTCTAAATTAACAGGGTAGGCGGCGAAGTTGGAGAGTCGCATCAGACTGTAAATCTGACGCTTTGGCTGAGTTTGTTCGAATCAAACCCTACCCACCATGGGGTGACACATTAACCAATGTTGTTCTTGTTCTTTAATGTATTAACCGTCACCCCGCCTAATTTGAAGAGAGGATAAAATGCACGGAAGTAGAAAACCAACAGAAGAAGAAAAACGAATCTCGAAAGAGTATAGAAAAAAGAGAAAAGAAAACCTAATCGGACTGAAGCTTATGGCTAGAATGACAGGCTATGGCTATGACTACCTCACTCATGTAGAGGCAGGATATGACCCAGCAAGCCTATCATTCGTTGAAGAGTATGACCGAGTTATAGCTTATATCAACGCGGGTTGCCAAAAAAACAAAAGAAAAAGAAAAAATATTAAAAAAAGTTCTTGACATTTATAATTTTTTGTGGTATAGTGTGTTCGTTCAAGAGAGAAAGGAGAACTGAACATGAAAGACTTAATTGAAAAAATAGTAAGGATTCAATCCACATTAAAAGCTCCAAAGAACCAACACAATAACTTTGGAAATTATAACTACAGAAGTTGTGAAGACATCTTGGAGGCTGTTAAACCATTGCTGGCTAAAGAGGGTTTAATTTTAACAATCAGCGATGACATGGTTGTACTTGGAGATAGGTTTTATGTCAAAGCAACAGCAACTATTACTGATGGTGTTAATAGTGTATCCAATTCTGCATTTGCTAGAGAGGAAGAGAGTAAGAAGGGCATGGATTCGTCCCAACTTACTGGTTCCACAAGTTCTTATGCTCGCAAGTATGCGTTAAACGGTTTGTTGTGCATTGATGACACAAAAGACGCTGATACAACAAACACCCATGGTAAGAACGATGAGCTTGTGAAAAAGAAAGTTGTTGAGTGTAAAAAGTCTATTGAAGCCCATGGAAAGTATGTTGAGGGTGATGGAGACTATGGATTAGTAACTAGATTTGCAAATAAAATCTTTGAGCTTGGGTACAAAGATGATGCGAATGAAATCTTGGCTTTATTGAAGGCTAAAACAGAAAAGGATTCTATCCCTTATTAGGGAAGAATGTGGTTGGTGCGAATATGGCAGAATAAGCACACTCCTTAATATTTTCCAATCAGTAAAGACAACCACTGCCAACTTTAACCATTAACAAGGAGGCATAATATGGCGAGAAGAACACAAAAAGAAGTTATTTTAAACTATTTGCAAAAGCATTCAAAAGGTTTAACAAGCATGAAGGACTTTTGGTTGTGGAGAATAACAAGATTGGGAGCGAGGATTTACGAGCTTAGAGCTAAAGGTCATCATATCATTACAATCAAAGAGGATAATGTGTTTTGTCCTGGACAACATGCGAGATATGTGTTGTTAAAAACAAACTATGATGAAGCAGTTTAATCGGGTTTTGTGGCAATAGTTCAGTGTCTCCATTTAAGAATTGCCACAACTGGGTTTCGTGTAATATGGGGAATAAGCGATAATAAAACCTTGATTAGCCCAGCCCATTATTTAAAAGGAGGAAAAATGGTTGATTTAGAAAAAGTAAAAGAAGGAGATAAATTATATACATTCAGATGGTTGGCTATATATCAACCCGATGATGGAGAGTACGATATTCAATTTCCTGTTGGTGTTAAGTCTTTTTATGTGAAAGAGGTGGTCGGAGGGTTTTTGTGTAATTTTGTAATAACAAGATTAGGGAAAAGGCTCATAGATGCAGAGCTATTTTATACGAAGGAAGAGGCATTAAATGGGCTAAAGAGAGCACTCTTGTCTGGGTGGAAAAATTATAAAGGTGACAAGATGATAAAAGACTTGTTAATGGTTCAACAAATTGTTAAGAGATTAAAGGAGTAAAAATGACTTGGGAAGAACTTAAAGAATGGGGAAAAGGGTCTTGTTCAACAATCATTTATGATAAAGTTATAATTTATCACGACTGGCTTTATCTTTATGAAGATGGAACAATAAAAACAGAGGGTGATGGCTTCATTATTGAACAAGAAACAGATGTTTCGTATGACCAAATGTTTGCCATAATGAAAGCACTACAATAGGAGGTGGATGATGACAAGAGAGTTTAAGTTTCGTTTTTGGGATGAGGAAATGCAATCCTATTGGGATTGGGAAGAAATCCAAAATGATTGGGAATCGGATGGATATTTTGATACGGCTTTCCGTCAAGACCATTGGACTTGTGAACAATTTACGGGGATTTACGATGTAAATGGAAAAGAAATATACGAAGGGGATATTATTAAATCTCCAAACAACAGCCACCCTCTTCAAGTTGTATGGGAAAATGGGGCTTGGCAAACAATAGAATATAGAGAAAATGGACGCCACGAACTGCTTTTGTATTGTCTGGTTAAATATTATGGTGTTGAAGTAATCGGCAATATACACGAGAACAAGGAGTTGTTAGATGACTAAATCACTTACAGAACAATGGCGTGAGGGAACGCTTTCAATGGGGTATTATTATGTTTCTACTCCTCCGAGCTATGGCGGAGAAAAAATAAAATATCTTGATGACGATTGTTGTTTTGGACTTGACGATGATATAATCCAAAAAGTCCTAGCACCTGTTCCTAGTTATGATGAGTATAAGGAACTTGTAAGTAAAACTGAGCAGTTGGAAAAGCAACTTGCCATAGCCACAAAGGCGTTGAAATACTACGCAGAATGCAAACATATAAACCTAGACCTTATATCAGTGCCAGATGATTGTGCTGACTTTGAGGTATTTGAAGATGGTGAACACGCCAGACAGGCATTAAAAGAAATCGAGGTGGTAAAATGAATAGAGAGCCCACAAAAGAAGAGCTAAAAGAATGGATTAAGAACGAAAGGAATGTGTTTCTAAATAGCTTTTTTGATTTGATTAACCAAAGAAAAGAAATGGAACAACAGATAGAACGCTTGCAGGAACAACTAAACGAAGCGAATGAAGTGTTAAAAGATACAGCACATTGGGCAACAGACGAAACTGAAAATCAGAGAAAGGCAAGAGACTATCTTAAAAAGTGGGGTGTGAAATGAAAAAAATATTATTGTTATTAGTATTGGCTATGAATTGTGAAAACGTTGCTGGAAGCTTCTCAACTCCAGTTGTTTGGAGATGCGAAAACGATGAAGCTATCTGTTATATTGATTCAAGAACTGGTATATCTTGCAAGTTTAAGGATGTAATAAAATGATTGAGATTTGTATGTTAGGGTTTGTAATTGGCTTTACAATCGGTGTTTTTGTTGGTAAGATTTAGCCCATCATTTGCCAAAAGATTAAAGATGGTGTAGAATAGCCCCATTATAATGGAGGAATATATGTTTAATATCCTAGTCTATTTACTTTCTATCGAGAAAACAGCCAAAGGAATCCACTATTTATGCAAAGGCGAAAACTTCTGGGCTGACCATCTGCTAGCAGACAAGATTGCAGACGGGTTATCTGATTTTATGGATGAGATACAGGAGATTGCTTTCCTTGGCAAAGAACAAGATGCCCCACAACCATTTAGTGTATTAGCAAGTGCCGGTGCTATGGTTCCAGAGCTTACAGAAGACATCACAGAAGATTTCAAAAAGTTAGACAAGCTCTTACTGGCGTGCATTGATGAGATTGAAACATCATCTAAGCTTGAGGCTATTACTGTTGGTGATGGTGATTTACTCGGTAGAATCTGTGCAGACATCCAACAAAAGCATGGCTTCATTTGGCGCCGCATAAAATAATTTAAAAAAGTTCTTGACATTTATAATAAATTGTGGTATAATGTCCTCATCAAAGGACAAGGGGTTCTTTGGATTAAATTAAAAGGAGAAAACTATGAGTGAAGAAAAAGAATTATTGGAAGATTTAAAGGGTATTATATTCGACTGCTTAAATGATGAGTGGCATAATGCCATTGATGTGAAAGACTTCAAAGTTGAGAGAGATTATGAGGCCTATGGAGATACTTATGTATCCACGGGTGATTATATTACAGAAGAGAGTGAAACAAAGTTTAGAGAGGGTTTTAAACAGGACATTACACCAGAAGAGTTCATTGAAAAGCTGAAGGTGTATCCTGATTTTATGGCAACGCTTAGAAAATTGATTGCCGAACACGCTGACACGGCGAACTTATGTTAGGAGGAACAAGATGAAAATGTTAGAAGACTTTGCAACAGTGGTTTGTGTTTGTTATATCTGTTTTTGGTTGTTTATATTCTGTGCCATCGTATTGATGACAATATTTTAGGGAGAACATAATGAAGAGTGCAATTTTACCACTGCTGATTGTTATTACTGGAACAGTCCTCGGAATAGTGATACGCAATATGGACAAAAGACTTGACAAAATAGAAAAATCCTCTATTTTATCTTGTGAGAAAGCATACAATGACTGTAAGAACTATCAATCGAGTGAAGACGATTGTGATTGGAATAAGATTTGGTTGTGTATACACCGATAACCTATCTGCCCACCTCCTTTTAGGGCTAGTTGTTGAGTCCAAATGCTAGATGCTTGGGTCAAGGGCAGTATTACTAAACAGACATAATACATGTATTTTTCATTTAGTTTTGGTCTAATCTAGCAGGCAACAACAATAGAGGGAGTAAAATCCCTCTATTTTTTTATAACCAACTTGACATCTATAAATTATTTTTGTATACTCATGGAGTGTTGTTTCATTATAAAACCTGTTAAGAAACAAAACAAGGGCGGCCGTGGTAATGGGTCGCCCTATCTTATTTTTTCTGTTTATTACTTCTTTAAACACTCAATCTTCATAAGGTTTTCTGCTTTATGTGTTTGGCTGTTCACTGCATACAATGTTGATACCTTTGTCCTCAACCTATTGCACACACGGCCAGTGTATTGACATTGCTGACGAGAGTATTCTGGCTCTTCATTATAGGGAATGTAATACACATCACCTTCATGAGCAATCTTTGCAAACTCTTCTGGCGTAAGGATAGAACCTGCCGCTTGTCTCTGTCTGAACACGCGCAATGTGTCTTCCTTTGGCTCTTCGGCTTGTGCTGTCTTCTTGCTACCCCAAAACTCTTTATTTCTTTTGGTGTATTTTCTCTTTGGCTTTTCAGGATTGTTGATAGTCAATTCCCCTTTCAATATCTTGTCTGGGTTTATGTCTGTCACAAAGGACGCAGTATATTTTGTCTCTTGTGTTGGTAAGGTTGTTTCAACCCCGCCATTTGGATAGTCTGTAAAGCGTTTCCCATCTGTTGTATAGACTTTGAGTTCTGGCGTTTCAACCTTTCCTTGCATATTTGTATCTATCTTGTTAAACAATTTCTCGGCCAACGCTTTTGCACACGCTTCCGCCATCAACTTTTCCAACACCGCTGGGTTAGTTTCTTTTTTCTTTTTACCAAATAATTTCATGTTTAATTTTCCTTTCTCTTTTAATTTGGTTAGAACGATTTGTTTTGTTTTAAGCTACCATGTACCACAAACTCTCTATTTTTTGCTGTACGGGCTTAAAAAGTGCTTTTTCTTTGATTTATTTTGTTACACCTCCCTGTTTTTGACATAATCTTTTATTTCTTCGTCAACTTCCTCCCCGTCTTCATAAAGGGGAATGTCCGAATAGCTTTTGTTTTTGTTTGCATTGAAAAAGTCCTCATCAGACTGGTGCACACTATCCTTGACAACAAGTTTATATGTTCGCTTGTTGTCCAAGACATCGAGGCCAACGATTCGTTCAGGGTATTTCATCTTCTTGATTTGGTTAGCAAAAGCAAGAATGACTGCCCATTGTTGAGGTGTTGCCCATATTTGACACCGCCTGTATCCTTTTTCTCGCATATTTCGTTCATAGTTTGCAAGGTATGCCTTGACTCTGTAATAATACTTACCGCCTGCCATGTCAAAATCTCTCTATTTATTTTTACTGTTGATTGCTTTTCAATTCTGCAAGCATAGAATAAGCTTGTTTTTTGTTGTGAATGACATTTTGTGCAAGATATGACTCCACTTCTGGCAATGTCTCGAATGAATGGAAGAGGCAATGACATTTTGGGTTCAATTGCTCATTTGTCCACACCAAAAAAATCGGCTCATTGTGTGCGGTTAAAGTTCTGTTTATGCTCTTGATTTTCATTTTCGTTTTTCCTTTTGTTTTGGCACGTTTCCGGCCGTGCTTGTTGCCGTGGTAGAGTGTCCACCATTAAAACAAGGAAAAAATCCCTTGCTTGAATGGTAGAGGGGGCGCGAATGTCCCCCGAGTCCCCTCTTACACATAAAAAGCGCGAAAATGGGCAAGGATTCGGCTCATTCTTTCGGCATTCTCCCGTTGTCCAAGGGCAAAAAACGAGTCAACGCTCTTTTGAATAACGTCAAGCGCCTTTAAATTGTCCCCTTGACACCTTTCAAGAATTTTTACACATAAAAAATCAATCTTTTGTTTTGTCATGTTGTCCCCTTTCAAAAACTCTTTATTTTTTTAGTATTCGCGCTCTTTTAGATACTTTGGGAATTGATTGTCCGCGGTTATCAAAAGCTCTTTATTTATCTCCGCCCATGTTGAGTCTTTAACTTCACACGGGACGCCGCTCCACATTGTGCCCCAATGGTCCACACACAACACAAAACAATCTAATTTTTCCGAATAAGTAAACAATAGGCCAAAAGTTTTTTCTAGATATTGCACATCCGACTCGGTCCAGCTTGTCAAATAGTATTGATAAATTTCTGAGTCTTCCTCTTGTTCAAATCTCATATTGTCCCAAATAGACTCGTCAATTTCTCCTATGTTGTTACATAAGACAAGGCCGCCATCTAACCAGTGCGCCGCTATATTGTAGGTTGTATACACTGCTTTTTTCATTTTCATTTTCTCCTTTAATTTTCGCAAGATTTCCCGCTTGCGTTCGGGCTGGTAGTTTATCCACCATTAAAGCAAGCAACGAATCACCCGCTTGAATGGTGGCGGGGGTTAATAACCCCTCGCCGCCCATGCCTCGCATTGCTCGCTTGAATGCACCAGCTTACAACTTTTCAAGGCCTCGGCCTCTCTTTTGATACTCCATGCGCAACATTGAGAACAAGCCCAAAAGCAAAAAATAACTATAAAAAAGATTATAAAAAAGTTTTTCATGTTTTCCCCCTTATGCCATAGCTTGAGCAATCTCTTTTTTGGCTTGAATTACTTGCGCCCTTGTAAGCCTATCCTTTAAAATAATTGAATCCCAGCCACGCCCAAAAATACGGCGCCCTTGATTTTCTATTGTATAAAGACCATTGGATTCTTTAATCGCCACTAATCTCTGGTTTTTGCTTTTTTGTAAAATAATCATTAGTTTTTACTCCTCTTTTTTTGGTTTTTGATTTGGCCTCTTGCCTCCTCTTTTCATGTCTTTAATATATCACTATATGAGCAACTTGTCAAGCAAAATAAAACAACAAAATCAAAAAAAATTACATCTTTTTCAATAAATTTTTGATAAATTAACACTTTTTTAACCTTTTACAACTTGCTGGTGTGGATTTTAACACCTAGACTCAACTGGTTGGTGTGATTATTTTGTGGATATATAAGCAACTTTTTAAAGAAAGAAGACTCAACCTCAACACGATTCGTTTTCCCTCTCTCTCGTATCAGTTGAGTCGAAAAAATAAATCAAGCGCTTGCTTGAATTTCCTCCTTGTTAGGAAAATTTTCCGAACCATGACTCGATTCGTTTTGGGGTAATATGTTACCACATGACTCGACTCGATTGCATGAAGTCGACTCGATTCGCTTAAAGGTTGAGTCGATTCGTTTATCGATTCGTTTGTCTAGTTTTTCCATAAATTGACAGAAGAGCGAATCGGCGACTCTGTATTCTGTAAAGCAAAAAGCACGCCGGCAGGATATACAAAAACGGGGAAAAAGCATGCTTATTGCTTAGGTTTTAATACCCAAACCACTATAATATTTTTCCAGAAGTGTTATGGTGTATAAAAAAATAGACTAGATATAGTGGTGAGTGGTGGAGGTAGGCACAAGATATAGTAGTTTCTCTTTTTGGGCACAATAATCCCTAGCAGGAACTAGGGAAAATTGAGTAGAGAGTCTCAAATGGTGAGTAGGGTGTAGATAGCTTTAAGTGCTAAGTACTAGGAGGAAGGTCAGCCTGTAACTCCCATGCCCTATGTAATCCTGAGGGGTGTCCGTATTGGTTTCAGCATTCTGGACTCAACTATCCTTACCACTGTACTTTGTAGGAATACTTAGGAGATTGTTTCTTTGTTACTTCCCAACCTACTTTGTAAGCCTCTGGGGATAGCTTCCCTCACTGGCGGTCTGGACACACTAACGGTCTCACCATCAACTTGGTTAGTGCTGGGGCGTGGTTCCCCATCTTCGGATTAAACAAGTATAAAGCCTGGGCGCGTAGGTAGAGGTGTCACCCTCACTTCTCTCAGAGTTATATTAGCGTCTGCTAACCCCTGCTTGTTATCCACTTCAGCCTTATCGGTCTTCTACGCTAAGTATTGGTGGCTTTACTGCTTGCAATCCTATCATAGTTTTTTACCCTTGTCAAATGCACCCCGTCAACCCATAGAAAAGGGTGGTCAACGGGGAGGTAATATTATACCCTATCTATTGTTTTGCCATCATCATTCATAACAAAGATTGGACCAGATGTGATGTATGTGTTTTCATCAACCTCAACTGATGAAATCTTTAAGTTGCCGTGGTAATCAGGTTTTTCCTGTTTTTGTGCATTTTTAATTTCATACAGAAGTTTGGAGCCTTCTTCCGTTGCTGATAATACAGGGACAATAAGTTCATACGGTGTGTTTGGACATAACGCACAAAAGAAATCCCTAATGTCTGGGATTTGGTCCTCATAATTTTCTGGTTCATTAGAGTATAAACACTTGCGTCTTTCCCTGTATTCTTTTGCTATGAAATCAATAATCCCCATATCCTGCTCGTCAATAGGTGCCGTTATTTCTTCAAGGTATTTACAAACCATTGGAAACAAATCCGATGTGATTGTTACCTGTTTCTTGTTGATTGCCACATTGTTTGATTGAAGTAATAAGTATTTTTGGCTATCGCCACAAAAGATTTTAATAAACATTTTATTTTCCTTTCTATTTATATGTTTGTCTATTTATCTCGATAAGGTCTCCCTTATCGTCTTTATTCTACCATAAGACACTTTCCTTGTCAAATGGCGAGCAGGATAGGATTTGAACCTATGATAGTGTATTTCAACTATAACGAGTTAGCAACCCGTTGCTTTAAACCTCTCAACCACCTGCTCAAGTTTGTGGTGGCGGGCTGTGGAGTTTAACCACTGTCTCTTGCCCCTTGGCAAGCGCTTTGACGTTAAGCTATGACCCCCATAAGGGTCGTGTTTTTTTAATGTAGAACACGGAAACTACAACTAGGCCTGTACAACGCCATACCGGACATTTTCTATCCCGGGTTTCCTCTCTCGTGAGATTCCTGCACGCCGCTTTGACCTTCAGCAGTAAGTTTATCCTAAGTGACTAGTATTAGGACGAATTGGCGGAGGGAGTAGGATTCGAACCTACGGTCCATTTCTGAACGACAGTTTTCAAGACTGCCACGATAAACCACTCTGACATCCCTCCAGTGGCTGGGTAGACAGGTCTCGAACCTGTGACTTTCAGATTAACAGTCTGACGCTTCTACCAACTGAGCTACTACCCAATGTCTATGGGGGAACTGGCTTTCAATAATCCAGTTAATTGCTACTCATGACATAACAACTGCGTACGACCCCCACAGCTCGTTAGGTGGTTATTTCATCAATATGTGAAATGCCCACCAAAATCCTAATCCAAAGAATAACCCTCTTCCAATGTAGCCAATGATTTCTTCAAATAAACACATTAGAGCTACAATTAAATCTTTCAATACCGGATTATTTAGCTTTTTTGACTTTGACATTCTTTCTTCCTTTCTTCTTTGGTTCAACCTTAATGGATTTCTCCTTCTCTAGCACTATCTTCCGAGCTTTGGCTTTCTGCTCTTCCGATACTACCTCCATCAATGCCCCGTTGATTAAAGCTAATGCAGTGATGTGGTCTGTTAAATGGTCAATGCTTTGCGCAAGGTCTGCATTGTCAAGTTTCATCTTGGCAACCTTGTCTTTGAGCTCTACGTTCTCTGAATAGCATTCAGCATATGCCCGTTGAAGACGTTCTAAGCGTTCTTCGCATTTCTTGTGTATATTAAACATTTTTCTTTCCTTTCTGTTGTTTTAACGGCTTTTCTAAAAATGCATATAAGTACCGTAACCTGTCTATGCAATCTTGTAATCTGGTGCTGGCCTCTCTGTCACATAACAAGGTCGGCTGTAAGTAGTTAAGCATGGTTGTTACCCACCTAACCTCATTTAGTGCCTTGTTTATCCTAGCTTTCGATATGTCCATCTTCACTGCCCTTTTTGTATGCCCATTTGGTCGAGGTGTAGTTGTGTTGAGGATACATGTATTTGTCTGTGCAACCTTTGGTAATGCATAATACCTTCTCGGCATTAAAGATTACCTCTCCGTTGTTTATGTATTTAACCCCGCTCTGCAATAAAGAGTTAATCACATTAAACCTTGCATCCCTTTGCGATTCAGTGTCGTAGGTCTCTGCCAGTGTCGTATCTTCAAAGTGCCATAGTACACTGTATTGAAACCAATCATTTTTGCTTGCCATTTAATAACTCCTCCAGCTCTTTTAACTTCGGGTCTGCTATGTCTGCTAAGTATTGGCCAAGATGTGATAATGCCGCCTTTACTTGAAATGGTGTGGCCCTGTCATCCGGCACACTCTGTAATGCCTCTAAACAACATTCAACCAATGTAATTAACTTCCCACACATATATGCATCCATGTCTTCCAAGTAATGCGATGGACACCTCTCTGCTATGCTGTGTAGTATCATGTCACCCGCTATGCTCGGGTCTGATTGCCGAGATATTGAACCAAAGTATTCTAATAACTCGTAGTGTCTTAAATCTCTATCTTTTGGTGTTCTTGGCGCCATTCTTACCTCCTTTATTGACAAGACGTACTATACCACATTTTTAATTAAATGTCAAGTATTATTTTTTAATAATCCTTCTTTTTCGTACTGCTCGATTATCTCCTGTTCTTTGTCGTAGTCATGTTGGGTGATGTAACCTTCTGGATTATAGAACGTAGGAGCAGAATTTCCGGGAAAACCGTAGAGGTCTATACTCTTGGCTCCAAAGTACAAACAGATGTCGATGGCCATAAAGCCTGTACTTGGTTGTTTACCAAGCATAGCTTTGAGTTTCATTCTGTCTGGTGTGTTAATTGTCACATTGGCGTGGTTATAATAATGTTTACTTCTGTTTGCCACAAACCTTGCGTGGTATGATTCAAGTTCATAAAAAGAGAGGTTGCACGCAAGGATAAGCAGGTCTGTTCTTTTTCCTTGGCATTCTGGTTTAGCATAGAACCCCTTATTAAACCGTATGATGAAGTCGTGGTCGTCTATCTCTTTTCCCCACTTCTTATCAAAGATTGTTTTGCCATTACCTACTATTGCTACTCGAGCCCCTTTGATATGTTTTCCTATTTGTGTGAGCTCTCGGTATTTAATTTCCATTTTTTTGTTCTCCTATGTTGTTTTTCTCCACATTTAACTGTAAGCGCATTTTCTAATGTCCATCCTCTTCGTAATCTTTTTGTTATAGCAACGGGGTGAGAAAAACCAAGCTGTTTAGCCCAGTCGCTTATACACATTGTTTTTCCGTTAAGTGTCAGATTATTATTTCTTCTAGTATTTCTTGCTTGTTCTCTTTGAGATACAAATCTACAGTTTTCTGGACAATAATCTCCATCGTTATCTATTCTGTCAATACTAAGACCTTTTTTATATCCATTAGATAAAGCCCAATTAAAAAACGCAGATTTACTGTTTTTCCACTCTTCACAAACTTTTATTCCTCTAGCTCCGTAAAGATTATATCTGTGGTCTTTTGGGTTTGTTGTTCTTCCAATCATGGATTTTCTAACCCCATAAAGAGGATGGTTTGACATTCCATGATGTTCTTGAATTACTGTCATTTTATACTCCTATAAAACACTCATTTGTAAGATGTGGCAGGACTGTGAGTTGCAGCCTTTTTGGGTAGCTTTCCCTAGCCACGAATAAAGTATAGCACATTCTTTCCAGTTTGTCAAAAATGGTGTTGTTCGTAGTATTTTATCATGCCATCTTTATCTTTGCCTGGAAAATGAAGAATAACAACATCTTCGTATTTTATTGGATTGTCGTATTTTCTTTCATAACAGTAATTATATTTTTGTGGCAAAAAAGTAAGGCTCCCTCCTAAAAGGGTGTTTATAATCGTTTCGTCATGCTGGTACCCAGTTATCAGGTTTGGAATTGTTTTTTCAATTTGAAAACACTTTGTTGTAAAATCTATATCCCTCAGGTTTTGAAGATTCATAACCATCATTCCACTAAGTCCATATTTCTCTAATCCAAGCTCCTTTGCCTGCTTTTTCCCGTAATTATGGCTTTCGCATAGACCAATGTAGTTTACATATTTGTTCCATAAAAAATCAAGCGAATCTTGACAAATTGTATCCCCATCAATAAAAATAATTTTTTCATACGGCAACTGTGGTAAAAGCAACTTTAAATAAGCCGCGTTTGATATTCTATCCCCAATCCCCCTATTTCTATGTTGTCCACCCAAATCAAACACAAAGTACTCATCTGCCCCAGAAACCTCTATTAGTTTTTCGCTCACCACAACAATCTTTGCTTTTTGGTTGTGTTTTTTAACGGTTTTAATTGACAACTCTGCATATTTTTTATAGTTATTATCTATACAATACACGATTATCATAAATCCCTCTCTATCAGTTGTTTTAGTTGCTCGTTGTATTTCTTGGAATATCTGTCTAGTTTCTCACACATTTCAACTGGGAAGTATTTACCGGGGAACCTCTTGTTCAGACCAGCCTGAATAACCTTAGCACTATTCATCCTAAATGCCGTCTTGTCCTTCGTGGCTTCGCCTGGGTGCCTGCGGTAGTTCACCATTACCTTTTCTATCAAGTGGTAGTGTCTGTCCTTATGCTTTGACCAGAACCAGAAGTCAGCAGCACAGTCGAAAGGTGCATCAAACTCCCCAAATCGCTCCCGTCTAAACATAGCCGTTGGTTGTTTAATCGGTTGATAGAAATACAACTGTTTGGAAATCTCTGCGTCTGATATGCTAAATGCTTCCAGCTTTTCCTTCTCTCCGAACCATTTAAGCCACCCAAACACACAATCAACCTCTGGGTGTTCGTCCAAGTATCTCTTTTCTACCTCTAGCTTATCTGGCTCCCATATATCATCGTGGTCGCAGAAGCAGACATATTCACCCTTTGCTTGTTTGAGCAAGAAGTCGTATGCTTTTGCATAACCCTTATGGCCCTCAATAAACCATTTAATCCTTTTATCTTTGTATGTATCAAGAAAGATTCTAAGTCGTCCATCTTCCCTTGCATCCCCGTTATCAAGATATACCAGCAATTCCCAATGTGTTTCTGTTTGATTTATAATAGAATCAATCTGTTCCTTCAAATAATCCAAATTTGATTTATAGCAAGACATTATAATACTAATCATTTCTTTATCCTTTCAAAGAACACCCTACCATCGGTTAAGGGGCTGTGTATAAACCAGCTTGTGTTGTACCAACAGGAACCCTTACCATTATAATCAACTCGATTGTCTAACACAACTACACCAATTCCACCTTCTTTCCACATCTCTCCACGCTTTTGTCCTTCCAGCGCCGTTAATGGCAACAATAGAGCAAATGGAACCTTCTTTTCATAGCATCGTTTTATAATTTTGTCTTTGATAGAAAATGGTGGATTTGTAATTATCATATCGTAAGCAAAAGGAAGTTCAAAGTTTAAGAAGTCACATCCATCGTCAATATGTGACGTATGAACCTCAAAGCCACAAGCAGCCAATATCTTGGCAATCTTACTGTCTTCTGTATCGCAGGGACACCAAATTGTTTTTACATCACTCGGTATGTATTTTAACATTGGTATAATAGCATAATCTGGCGTATATAACTCGTCAAACACTTTATGATTCTTTAATGCTTCTTTCATCTTTCGTATTTACTCCTTTCAGGATAGTGTTGTTTTAACCAACCAAGTGTGTTGCACTCAAATACCCAATCAGAAACACTAAAACAATCGGCGTCACCAATTCTCCACTCAACACAATCAGTTGATAACCTCAGTTTTATGTCTTTTCGATACGGCTGGTCCTTTACAAACATGTTTGCATAGGTACTTCTAACTGCCATTGCTGGTGCTGTGTACTTAATTTTGTCAAATATTTTGTCTAATTCTAGGAATTTTTCCCTATTATAGACACATGGGATGTGCAATTCGTGGTCTAAATAGGGAAAATGGTGTTCTTCAAGCCAAGTTCTAGCATTTTGAAGAGATTTTTGGTAGGTTGTGGAGCCTTCTTTGCTTTCAGACAGTGTTCCACGATAAAAAAATGGGTAATTTTCTAATTTTGTAGGCTTTGTAAAGAAAATATCGTCATACATTAGCACAAAATCGTCAGAAATGTCGGTGTTTTTGATGGTCTGGCTAACTTTCCACCAATGATTGACCATTGGACAACCAATATCTTTCTCTTGTGTGAATATTACCTTACTCTTGTCAACAAATCGTGGGCATTCGCCAGTAATAAACACCCGACCAACATCAGAACAGCATTTTTCTAATGACCGAAGCGAATACATCATCTCTTGGTCGTAGTTTCTACTTTGGACCCCCTTGATATATAACACGTCAATCATAGTAAATTCATTTGTCCTATCTGTTGTTTCTTTCCAATAACAAAATCACATATAAAGTTCCTTGCGTAATCTGGGCTAATCATTGACCGTTCTTCTGAACAAAGACCTGCTTCAGAGCCCCCTCTTGCAGACATTATTGTTTTTTGTTTTTTGTCATACTGTATTGTATGCAAATGAGTTGGTTCGCAATTAAAATAAAAATACGCAGTAGGTTTTTTAAAATAATCTCCGCGCTCCATTCTGTTCATATCAACAATATCTGGAGCTTTTATAAAATTAGCCTTCAAGTATGTTTGTTCACTCCAAGGATTTTCGACTATCAGACGTATTCCTTTTTTTAGACACACCCCACAAAACTTTATAAGCCTATCATAAAATTCTTTTCTGCTATCTGAACGTTTTAAAATTTCTTTTATTTTTTCTTCATCACTTAAGCAACGATAATTAACGCAGTTAAGGTAAAAAGACATTTGTGAAGTTGCACAAAAATAAATACAAGGATAAAAAGCAATTATTAAATCATCTTTACTTATTTTGTCAAACAAACTAGGTTTTCCATCATAAGCATTATCAATTTCAGAAAAAAGGTCATTGTCAAAGTCTGTTTCCCCAAAATTGTTTTGAATGTCATAATCATAGGCATCATATCCGAGCTTTTTAAACTCGTTTTTAAACGTTCCACTTTGTTCAAAGAATAAATGTATTTTGCCTTTAATTTCCATTCTGTTCCTTCAGTTGCCTTGGTACATATCTCTCGTAAAATGGGTAACCCTCCTCAAGATTAATTTCCCACTTCTTCCCTCGAACGTAGATAAATCTTGAACCTTGCCCATGAATAAATAGCAAGTCTGCAGGGATAAAATCAATATCTATAAATAAATCTGGTATTTCTTCCACTAACAATGTCATTGTTATCCCTTTCGTTGACTCACTATACCACATTTTGGCATAAATGTCAAGTAAAAATTTTTCTTGACATTTAATTTTTTTTATGGTATATGTGAAATTGTCTTATGGGGAGGTACTTCCATTTGACATTGATTAACAAAAATGGTATAACAACCGTGCTAAAGTGAAGTGGAGAAAGTCATGAGTGAACTAGAGCATATATCAGAACCAGCAAAACGTATTTTGTACAAGATAGCGATGAGACGCGTTGGGCGTACATTGCAAGCCTTGGACATTGCTGGTTGCGATGAAACACTAAAATCTGCCGTTAAAAAGCAATTTTGGGAATTTAAAAACGAAGTAGAAAGTCAAGTCTTAGGAAGTGGAGAAACAAACGATGCAGTACAAGACGTCAACTAAACTCATAATTGATAAGAGAAAACTCGATACCCTAATCCGTCTGGGCTGTCCTGATGAGAAAATTTTAGAAGTTATTAAAACAGGCAACTTTTCAAGAACTGGGGACTCTTTAATGGATGAAACACTTGAGTCTTTGGTAGACAGAAAAGATTTTAGTAACTGGGGTGGAAATCATAATCCAACTGGTAGGAATCAGTGGACAAAAAACAATGAAAGTGGTCAACTTGGTGGTCAACTTGGTGGTCAAGTTGTCCAGCAAGATGGTGGTCAACTTGGTGGTCAACTTGGTGGTCAACTTGGTGGTCAACTTGGTGGTCAAGTTGTAGATAAAGATAAAGATATATTAGGAGATAGGGGGTGCAGGGGGAAAGAGGACAAAAGTCTAAGCTCTCCTAGAGCCTTCAAACCAGAGTATATCAAAATGTTTAAATAAAAGGAGGAACTATGTTTGAAAATTATCAACATCAAGATATGGAACAATGGATTATTGGTTATTTTGCCAACAACAACGATAAGATTAACGACTATCCTCAACTGCAACCAGAGCACTTTCTTTGGGAAGAACATCAAAAGATTTTCAAAAAGATGCAAAAATGCAATGAAAAGGCTATTCCGTTTATGCCGAGTAATCTTGGCATCAAGAAAAAGGAAGACATAGAATATTTGGCCGGATGTGCTTCTGCATCGGCAATGGTTGTTAACGTAAAGCCAATGATTGAAAAGCTCATAACGGACTCCGAAAAATACAACGCTCTTATGGACACAAACCAGCTTATAACAGAAGCGCAAGAAAACGATGACTTGGATGTGTTTGAGAGAATATCTAAGATTTCAACCAATCGGTTTTCTGAACATATGCCAACATCCACAGAGGAAATGATGAATGAACTTTACGACAAAATGGATGGAAAGCTGGTTGGTATATCAACCGGAATAGATGGTCTTGATGAAAATATGAACTCTTTCCAAAAAGGCAGACTCTACATTGTTGGCGCTCGGTCTGGTATGGGTAAGTCTGCGTTTATGTGTTCTTGCACAGAACAGATAGAGAAAACCAAGAAGGTTGGCATTGTGTCTCTGGAAATGTTGGACAAAGAGCTCCTTCAGCGCATTGCCTGTGTTCGTGGCAAAATCCCTCATTGGAAGATTGAAAAGGGAAAATGCACCGAACAGGAAGCTGATGCCTACCATGAGCAGTTGTTGACAATTAAGAATGTGTTTATTAATGACCAAGGAGGCATGACAAGGGCTGGAGTTATCACAGCAATTCGTCAGTTGGTTAAAAAACAAGGGTGTGATATTGTGTTTGTTGACCATATCGGATTAATTCACGTTGAAGGCAAAAGCAACCTTGCTCATGAGATTGGAGAGAATACGGCCGCTCTTAAAGCTTTGGCTAAGGAGCTGGATATTCCTATTGTCGGCCTTTGCCAAATCAATCGTTCTGTTGAGGAAGGCCAAGACAAAAAGCCTCGGTTGTCTCATCTGCGTGATTCTGGTCGTATTGAAGAGGATGCAGACTGTGTGATTTTAATCTATCGTCCATCCTACTACAACAGCAATAACAAAAACCTCCCCAAACAGGAAAGTTGTACGTACGTCATAGCTAAATGCCGTAATGGTAGAGTATGTGACGTTGATGGAATTTTCGAGGGAGACTATATGAAGTTCTCGTAACCGATATTTGACATTGCTACCTTTCTGTGGTAATCTTGCTATGGAAAGGTAGAATTTTATGGTTTTTGTAAGAGTAACACCAAACAAGAAGAAAGAAACACCAGCGCAGGTTCCTACGTTAGAGAACCCAGATGGTTTTGACCAAATTGAGTATTACGACCCGTCTAAGCCAAAGGAAGTGTCTTCTACTGGCAAAGAGCGTCTTTATGACGAGAAGACTGGTGACCCCCTGCCGTTTACAACAAACGATTTAACGGAGGTTGTTTTCCAACGCATCATTAAGGAAATAAAGTCTGGCACCTCTCCGTACCAAGCCTGCATCAACAAAAAGGTTCCTCCTGACATTTTCTTCAGGGAATGCAAGCGTAAGAAGGAGTGGGCTGATGAGTTGACAGAAGCTCGTGAGGTGTTCTCTGAAAGTAAGGTTGCTCAACTTGAGCAACTTGCTGGTCAACTGAAACGCAAAACGATTGAGCCGGGAATTTATGAAAAGCTAACCAAAACGATTATTTGGATGGTTGAACGCTTATTCCCCTCTTTGTATGGAAACCAAGCAAAGGTGGAGTTTACAACAACCCATACGGTAGAGATTGACCAAAATAGACTAAAAGAGCTAAACGATATGCTTCGGGCTAGCCAAAAGGTGATAGAGGTAGAATATCAGGAGGAAAAATGAACAAGGATATTGTACAGCAATTTATGGCCGCACCAGAACTTGCTCATCAAATTCTTGGCTCTTCGCTTGAGCAGTTTATAACATTTTTCCATTGGTATATCTATCATCAAGATTTTATATTCATGCCGTTTCACCGGTTGATTGTTCACAAGTTAGAGGATATAGCCTTCGGTCGCAATAAGAAACGCAACCTGATGATTAATATCCCTCCTCGGTTTGGAAAGTCCGCCATTATGAAGTACTTTTGTGCTTGGTCGTTTATGATTAACCCACAAAGTAACTGTATATACACATCATACTCTGATGACCTTGTTTCTAACTTTTCAAAAGATATTCGTGCTATTATTGAGAGCCCAGCCTTTAAAACTTTCACAGGTGTTAAGTTAGATAGGTCTAAAACGGGTGCTGATTATTGGGCGACAGAACAGGGTGGTGGTTTCCGTGCCGCGCCTTTGGGTGGTTCTCTTACGGGCTTTGGCTTTGGCGTGTCTGGAGAGGAGTTTGGTTCGGCGTGTTTGATTGACGACCCATTAAAAGCATCTAATGTAAAGTCACAGGCAGAAATGCAAAACTGCATTGATTACTACCTTAACACCTTAAAATCTCGTGCAAACAACCAAGCTAAGAGCCCGATGATTTGTATTATGCAGAGGCTAGCTCTTGAAGACCTAGCTGGGTTTATTATGGAAAATGAAGAAGATGATTGGGATATAGTAAAACTGCCAGCATTAGACGAATCGACGGGTAGGGCGTTGTGGCCGGAGAAATTTTCGGCTGAAGACCTTTTGAAGCTAAAAACTCTTTCCCCGTTTGTTTATTATGGGCAATACCAGCAAGAGCCGATTGTTGTCGGCGGTTCCGTCATCAAGAGCGAATGGTTTAGATATTTTAACCCGAAAGAGCATTATGACTATCAGTTCTCGTTTATTACGTCCGATACAGCACAGAAGAAGGGAGAAGCCAACGACTTTACCGTTATGTGCTTGTGGGGTAAAACGTTTGACGAGCATCTGCATTTGTTGGACATGGTTCGTGGAAAGTTTGACGCCGCCGAGCTAAAGGAACAGGTCAAACTGTTTTGGGATAAATGCAAGGGCTGGAATAAGGACTGTCCTCCTTACGGATTTTACATCGAAGACAAGTCTTCTGGTATTGGTGTTATCCAAGAATTAACCAAGACGGAACCGATTCCTATTGTGCCAATTACTCGTGCCAGACACAAGAATGACGAAGGGAACTGGGTTGCTATGGATAAGTTTTCTAGGTGTATGACGGCAGTCCCATATATAGCAAATGGGTGGGTCTATTTGCCAAACGATGAAAAAAATGCTATAAGTGATATAGTGCTCGCAGAAACAGCGGCATTTAAGGCAGATTTAACACACAAACACGATGACGTGTGTGATAATTTGTTCGATGCTATTGATATTGCGTTTGGCGAAGCGGGTATGAGCTCTATTTTTATTTGAGGAAGTTGGAATGGCTACAAAAAAGAATAGTAAAAAACAAAACAGTTTAGCAGATTTTGCTGGTGGTGCCCAAACATGGGGTCTTGCCCCTTTTAACCCATTGGCACCACAGAACTCGAGATTAGATACAGTATTTATCAACACTCGGTGGAACCTTATTTCAAACTACCGTTCTGTGTTGAGTGAAGCTTATGCCGAGTATGGAATTGTACAAACACTTGTTGAACAACCCGTTGCAGACGCTTTTAGTCGTGGATTTGATGTTGATACTGAAGAATTGTCACCAGACCAGAAAAAGGAATTGCAGACCTATTTGGAGCGTAATCAAATTATTCAAACAATCCAAAAGGCAATCGGATGGTCGCGTCTATTTGGGGGTGGTGGTGTAGTCATTGTGACCGACCAAAAACCAGATACACCACTTGATATATCCAAAATTAACGAAAACACCCCCCTTTCTTTTGTGGACGCAGATATGTGGGAGCTTTACAAAGATACCACAAACGTATGGAACCCATCTCTGGATTCTAACGAAGACAAGAAGTTTAATTATTACGGGATTCAGTTGCACCGCTCCCGTGTGTTGCCAATTATGGGGAAAGAGGCTCCTTCCTTTATTCGCCCTCGGTTGCGTGGTTGGGGCATGAGCGAACTCGAGCGTGTTGTTCGTTCGATTAACTCTTACCTTAAAAACCAAGACCTCATCTTTGAGTTGTTGGACGAAGCAAAGATTGACGTTTATCAACTCAATGGGTTTAACCGTGCCATGTTAACACCACAGGGTTCTCGAGGAGCTGAAGAGCGCGTTCGGATTTCCAACACACTGAAGTCTTACTTGAACGCTTTGGTTTTAGACGTTACAGATAAATACGAACAGAAACAGTTATCCTTTAATGGTTTGAGCGATATTTTGAATCAAATCCGTCAAGGTGTTGCGGCCGACCTTAAGATGCCAATGACAAAATTGTTTGGTGTGAGTGCGGCAGGATTTAACTCTGGCGAAGACGACATTGAAAACTACAATGCTATGATTGAAAGCGAAATTCGCAGCAAGGTTAAATACATTGTGGTTGAGGTGTTGGAAATCTGTTGCCAGAAGTTGTTTGGTTTTGTTCCAAAGAACCTCAACATTACGTTTAAGTCTTTGCGTATTCTTTCTGCAGAGCAAGAAGAGAATATGAAGAACAGTCAATTCAATCGCTTAATTCAAGCATATACAAACGGAATGATTAGCTTGGGTGATGCTTTGGTTGGTTGCAATAGTGCGAACCTTTTGCCGGTCCAGCTGACACAACAACAAATTACAGCATATAGTGCTCATGGGTTCAACCATGTTGGGTTAGAAAAAGACAAAGGCGGGAAAGGGTTGTTCGGACGTTTCTTTGGTGGTGGAGAAAAGAAAGAGGAAGGCGGCATGCAATTCCCTAACAAACCAGATAAAGGGAACCTTCCCAGTGAACAAGGAAAGGTAAAAGAGGTTGACGTGACAAGCAATAAATTTACACGTCCAGACCGTGAGCGTAAACCACTTCCTGAAGAAACTTACCCATATAAAGGCAAGCGCAAGTCCAGATACATTGAGGTGTAGGTTGATACCATTATTTGACACACAATCAAAAATTGTTTATGCTATTAGAAAATGAGGTGGCATAGTATGCTTAAAAACGAGAAACAGTTGCCTAAAAGATATTTTGCTCGACACATTAAGGAAGGGCTTGTCCATTATTTAGAAAATGGAAAGGACGTTCTTTATTTGGTCAAGAATGACGCTCTTCAAAAGATGAACAAGAGTTTTGAGGGCAAGCCAGTATATGTCCGTCATGTGGACAGTATTGACATGGATAAATTAAGAGAGACGGCAGACGGTTACGTTGTCAAGAGTTTTTATAACGAGTTTGACGGTGCTTGGTGGACAGAGCTGATGGTTGTCAGCGATAAAGGACACGAAGCCGTTAAAAAGGGTTGGGCTGTGAGTAATTGCTACTCCCCGACCGAATATGGGAGCGGTGGTGTTTATCACGACATTGATTACCAAAAAGAGGTAAGAAATGGAGAGTATGAACATCTTGCTATCGTTCCTAATCCTCGGTATGAGGAGGCTGTGATTATGACCCCAGAGGATTTTCAAAAATACAATGAGGGCAAACAGCAAGAAATTAAACAACTTAAAAATAGCAAGGAGAATGAAATGCTGACACAAGAAGATATGGAAGCCGTGGTCGCAAAAGTAATGAACTCTTTGTCTGAACCTATTGCTGTGGCTGTTAAAGAAGCCATGAAAGCAAAGGCAGAAGAGGACAAAAAGAACGCTGCTGATGAAGACCGCCGTAATCTCATTAACTCCATTGGCGAACTTTCTGCAAAAGCAGAGGGCGAATTTGCCGAAGGGTTAGACGAGAAAGTTCGTTCTATCGTTGAAATGGCTAGCAAACTCGGTAATTCCGAAGATAAAGAAGAAGCCAAAGAAAACGAATGTGGCGAAGAAGAAAAGAAAGAGAATGAAGCCGAAGAAGAGGGCAAAAAAGAAGAGTCCGATGATAAGGCTAACGAGTCCGACAAGCCTGAGGACGAAGTGAAGGAGAATGAATCCGAAGCTGACGCCGAAGACAAGAAGGAAGACGCCTGCAAAAATGCAGACGAAGAGGAGAAAGAGCCAGAAGAGAAAAAAGAAAACTCCAAAGGTTTTTTCTCATTGTTAAAAAACGCAAAAGCCAAATCGCAAGATGGTTCTGTCACAAAAACAATGGCAGCGGGTCTGGCGTTGGGTAAGAAGCGTTATGGTTCTAAATAAGGAGAGTAAATATGGAAACCAAATTATCATATCAAATGAATGTGTTTGCTCCGACAGAAGAAGTTAAAGGCCGGCGCGTGTTGCCCGCCAATACCGATTCTATTTCCGGTATTGTGGACGCTAGCCAAGCTGACGCTTTATTGCCTGGAGACCCAGTGAAAATTGTTGCCACAACAGAAGGTTTGCCACACCTCGCTAAAGCTGGTGTTGGTGACGTCATTGCTGGATTCGTGGAATGGAACGTTATTCGTCCATCCTATCCTGCTGGCAAAATTTGCCAAATCAGCATGACTGGCAACGTGATGTACATGGAAGCTGCTGGAGCTGTTGAAGCTGGCGCTTTGGTCAACGTCTCTGACTTGTCCAACGTGTTGGTCGCCGCTGCTTCAGGTGCTGGCTCAAAGATTGGCTTGGCTTTGGAAGCCGCCACTGCTGCTGGTCAGTTAATCCGTGTTAAGATTGGTGAACCTGTTGCTTATGCAGCTAATTCGTAAGGAGTAATTAAAATGACAGATAAAATCTTAAACAGCTTAGGCGAAGAAAAAGACGTTGCGTCTTTCTTCAAAAATGACGAAGAGTTTGCAAAAGCTCAACGTATGGAAAATGCTGTGTCCGAACAAATGGGTTATCAAGTTCCATTAACGACCTTGACAGCCATCATTCGTGGCGTAGCAGAACAAAAGTTCTATCAAATCCCTGTGGCTGACTACTTGCCAGTTCGTGTTGGTACAGAAGCAGCTTGGGCAGATGATGTGTTGATGTTCCGTTCCTTCCAGATGGGCGGTGACTTTGAAAAAGGTTACATTGAAACAGCGACCGAAGGTCGTTTGGCGTCCGTCAATGCTACTTTGGACGGCATTCGTGTGCCAGCTCGTGTGTGGGCAAAAGAAATTGCTTACTCCATTGCTGACGTGCAAAAAGCCGCTCGTACAGGAATTTGGGACTATGTGACACAACAAGAAAAAGCCCGTAAGACCAACTGGGATTTGGGTATTCAAAAGACTGCCTTCTTGGGTTCCAAAGATGGAACAATGGAAGGTTTGTTGAATTTGTCCGATGTTAACGTTAACACAGAATTGTTGCCAGCTTCCTTGTCTGAAGCTTCCGATGCTCAATTCAGTGCTTTCGTCAAAAACGTGATGAATGCTTATCAACAAAATAACAACTGGACGGCTATGCCGAACCGCTTGTATATCCCACAAGATGACTTCAATGGCTTAGTGAACGCCACAAGCGTTATGTTCCCATTGAAATCCAAGTTCGAATACTTGCAGGATGCATTCCGTGCTGCTACAATGAACCCAGACTTCAAGATTTTGCCTTTGGCCTACTTGATGCCTGCAAATTCATTTGGCAAATTGTCCGCTCCTCGTTATGTGTTAATGCGCTATGACGAAGACGTGGCTCGTTTCGAAATCCCTGTGGATTACACAACCACAGTTCCAAACAGCTACGATGGTTGGACGATTCGCAACGTGGGTTATGGTCAACATACAGGTGTGTTGGATGCACGTCCTCAAGAAATCCTGTACATGGACTTAGCTACGTCTAGTTCGTAACGATTGGAGGTTCTAATGCGTATTAAGAACGAAGGAAAGAGAACATTTTTCTTTAATGGTGGCAAGATTGCGCCAGGAGAAGTGGTGGATATTCGTGACGAGGCTATTGCGAAAGCATTGCTGAAATGTTATCCAAACGAATTGATTTGCTTGGATGACTTGGAAGTGCGCGTTGTGGAATCCAAAAAATCCGAGCCAGACGAGGAACCAGCTCCCGTAGAGGAGGCAGAACCTGTCTTAGAAGAAGTTAAACCTGCTTCTAAGAAATCTGTCAAACGTAAAAAAGCTTAAGGAATAAGGGGGAATTATGACAAACGTAGTTTCTGATTTGACGATTGAAGATTTCAAGAGTCTGTTTGCTCGTAATTTCCCCTATCTTCCCGAATACAATCCGAGCAAGGTATATTTTACAGGTGATGTGGTTTATTCGGAGCCAAATTTTTATACGTCACTTATTGATGAAAACAACAAAGAATTAACAGACGACACGGCTTGGAAGGTAACAAATGAAACAATTTCTGATTATGTTACTGATGATGATATTGGCCGTGCATGGAGAGAGGCGGCTGCGGCATACAACCCGACATTGATTGGCGATTGCTCAGCTAACTCTACAACATTTTTATATTTAGTAGCATTTTATTTAGCATACGATTTGCAACTCGCAAGCTCTGGTGCTTATGGGCAAATAGCGTTCCCAGCTAGAGATGTGAGAGTAGGAAGTGTATCTGAAGGCTATTATGTGCCTCAGGTATATATGGAAGACCCCATTTTGGGTTTCTATGCCCGCAACGGGTTTGGACTGAAATACTTGTCTTTGGTGTATATGTACACCATTGGAAACGTGGGAGTCGTGCCAGGATGGTCTTTACCGTAACACAAAGATTTAAGTTTGACAAAAAAGGCATGGAGGCTTTGCTTAATAATCTGAATGAAGCCTGCAAGACTGTTGTCGTGTCTGGAGTTATAAATGGAGATGCAGATGCGACAGAGGCGGCGGAACTGAACGAATTTGGTGGAACTGGTATATATAAACGTGGACCATATGCAGGACAGACTGTTAAGGTTCCAGCTCGTCCATTTGTGGCCAGCGCCATAGAACATCATGCCGGAGAGATTGTTAGGGCGGCAGGAGAGGCTATTGACCTAGAAAACGACCCGACATTAACGAATGCCTTACATGTCATGGGAAAGAAAACGGCAGAATTACAAGAAAACACGCTTTATTCAAATGGCGAGGGTGTTCCCGGCTGGCAAAAACATAACAGTCCAAGGACGATTGAAACGAAGGGATTCGATAAACCATTGTTCACAGAACTTGGTGGAACATTTCCTATTGATTATGAATTACAGAAAAGGAGTGCATAATGGTGTTGTCTAAAGCTCCTACGAAATTAAGTGCAACACTCCCAAGACCTCAGCTTGGAATTAATTTGTGGTCACAGGGTGCTAGAGCAAAAGTAATTACGCAAGTCGTTGACGAATGGGGGAATGTCAATGATAATGTGTTCTTTTTTAATTTTGATGGTGTTATACAGCCACTTGACCCAGAAGAGATTAAAGTAAAGCCTGAAGGCCAATGGTCTTGGGATTGGTGGTGGTTTCACACAAAAGAAGACGTTCAATTAAAAACAAACGACCGTGTTTATTATCGTGGTATTGAATACAAGATTATGAATAAAAAAGACTATGGTGATTACGGTCATATCGAGTATCATTGTATAAGGGATTGGCAAGGAAATGCAGATTGAAGAGTACACAGTTGATATAATCCGTAAGGAAATGAACCTTGACCAACAACATATTTGGATTCAGGCTCAAAACAAAAAGATACCACCAAACAGTCAAGACTTATATGTGGTTGTTGGTGTTGTTGACTTTTTGCCGATTTCATCAAAGAGCTATTTTAAAGAGGCTATCGGTTCTGATGAGTTGCCAACACCTATAGAACATCAAGTTCTTTACGGAAGAGCAAATATACAGGTCGACATATTTAGCCGTTCTAATGAGGCTAGAATAAGACGTGGGGAAGTCTTGATGGCTCTCAATTCATTCTATTCAAAAGAGGTACAGGACACAAAACACTTTAAAATATTCGAATTACCTTCTACCTTTTTAAACCTTTCTGGCCTGGCTGGCGGGTCTGACATAAACCGCTTTACTATGCGTTTTTATGCAATGATTGCGGAAACGAAAGATAAGTCCAGCGATTACTATGATGTGTTCAACGAGGAACTTCATATCGAAGAAAAATCCCCTGCTGAGGTCATAGAGCTGGAAAATTTGCAAAACGACCCAGATTTGCAAATAGAATCATAATTGTTTATACTGTTAAAAGATAACAAGGAGTGTAAAATGAACGAACTTTCAATAAACAATATCATTCGGGTCTCGGTTCAAGGCGTAGAACGCAGTATTGGTGTTAAGAATGTGAACGAGCTTGCTTTGTTTACAACTGAATCTCCAAACAGTTCTGAGCCCTATTTGATTGCGATTGACCCGTCCACTGTGGCTGAAGCTTATGGGACAAGTGCTTTGACCACAAAAATGGCTAACAACATCTTTGCTCAGAGCATGAACGTGAACTCTGGTCGTGGTTATGTTGTGGTTATTCCTTTGAAAAACGCGGCTTCTGCAACGTCCGCGTCCTTTGCTACTGGTTCTATCGGTGCTATGTCCGCCTTTAAGCTTGTTGACAACGGAACAATTAAATTAACCGTTGATGGTGGAAGTGCTCAAGAATACAGTGGATTAAACTTCACCGGGTGTTCAACCATTGACGATGTTGCAAATGTTTTGTCAAATGCAATTAAGTCTGTTATCATTACTGTCTCGGGTAACACCTTAGTATTTACATCTAAAAAGGTGGGAGCTACAGATTCCTCTGTTGTGTTAGCTTCTGGAACAACCGGTGTTGACATTACGGCCGACACATATTTGAACGTTGAAAACGGAACGACAACAGCCGGTACAGATTCAAGTGGTGAAACATTGGTTGAAGCTATTGAACGTGTTAAGGGAAGTGCTCGCTTTACGGGTGTTATTTCCAACTTGGCTATGGAAGATAGTGTTGTTGCAACAACATCTTCTTACATCAACTCAAACGACTTGATTTGGATTGCTCCATTCTCCTCAACCGGAGACATTGCTGGTGCAATTACAACCGTCAAGAGTGCCAAACAAACCAAAACACGTTGTGTCTTGTATACGAAGGGTGTCGAAGATGCTCAACTCATGGCTGCGGCTTATGCTGGTCGTGCATTCTCAACAAACTTCTCTGGTTCTTCAACATCTCAGACAATGCAATTAAAGTCTTTGGTGAATGTGACACCAGATGAAGGAATCACACAAACAGATTATACAAACGCTATTGCGGCTGGTGCTGATATGTATGTATCCTTTGAAGGCGATAGTGGTGTAGCTTGTGGTAAAGGAAACGGCTTCTTCGATGTCGTGTATGAAAACTTAGCATTGAAGTTTGCTTCTCAAGCGGCTTTGTATAACGTTTTGAAAACAGCGGGAACAAAAATTCCACAAACAGAAACTGGAATGTCTTCTTTGCGCAATGCTCAAGGAAACGTCTGCTTGCAGTTTGTGCGTAACGGTGTGTTGGCTCCTGGTAAATGGAATAGCCCACAAACCTTTGGTGACCCCGATACCTTCAAAAAGAACATTCAGGATAACGGTTGGTATATCTATTCTACACCGATTGCTTTGCAACCTCAAAGCGAGCGTGAACAACGGATTGCTCCACTTATCCAATGTGCCTGCAAACGGTCTGGGGCAATTCATGAAGCAGACCTTATGATTTTAGTGGAGGAATAAAAGATGGCTGAAACATATAGACTGACTGGTGATGATACCTTCGTCCTTTGGGACAGAGTTATTTCTGACTTGGCAGATGGAAGCGTTGTCCAGATTACAGCTGACAACAACATTGCTCAATCTGTGGTTGGAAAAAATGGAAACATCATTATTGCAAAAGACGAACAAGGTAAAAAATGTACAGTGGAATTGCGCGTTTTGAAAGGTTCCCCTGATGACCAATTCATTATGCAATACTACAAAACATATGAAATTGACTCTGCCTTGTTTATCGTTGGTAATGGTTCATTCAGCAAGCGCTTGGGTGACGGTGCTGGTAATGTTGTGTACGATACTCGCTATCTGCGTGCTGTACACTTCACCAAAGCCCCATACGATGCTACACAGAATGTTAACGGTGAAACAGACCAAGCTGTTACTGTGTATACAATGCAAGCGATTGTGGACAGAACTTTGGGTTAATAATTATATTCATGGAGGTATAACATGGAATATAAGTCTGAAACAACCGGGGCGAGGATTGTTATCAATCCTTGCTCCTTTATAGAGGCATTTAAATTAAAATCTGTTTTCGAGAAGGCTCTTATGTCCACTGGAAAAAACATAGAGGACCTTTGGTATGAAGACTTAGCAACGGCTATTTTTGCTATTGATGGGTCGGAAGAGGTTATGAAATGTTTATTCGAGTGTCTCAAGCGGAGCCAATACGATGACAAAGCAATAAAGCCAGAGTTATTTGATGATGTAAAAGCAAGAGAGGACTTATACGAGATTTTCTTTAATTGTATAATGGTAAATCTGCGCCCTTTTTTGAAGACAATCCTTTCAAAGTTAGGAATAAATGTTCCTCTGGACAAATTGAAAGGAGTCCTGACACAGAAATTGGCGACTACTTCGGATTCGTCTGCTGCACTATCGCAAAGCAAGGGTATTTCGGAGGAGACCCCGAGAGAGTAGCCAGAGCTTCTGTAACATCTGTTGCGTCTGTTTTGCATTTCATTAGCTTTGAAACGGATTACAAGGAAACATATAGGGCGTTAAATGAAAGTCGGTAGTTTATTTGCAGAAATTGGCTTTAAGGTAGATGAGAACGGTTCTCTGAAAAAGTTCTCTGCCTCAATGAAGGCCTTTCAAGATACAATAAGAAGTGGATTGAACGACCTAAGGGCTTATGCTAAAGCGGCTAGAGAAATATCTCAAGCTATGCGAGAGGCATATGTCCCAAATCAAGTTGAAGCTCGTTCAAGATTTAGGGCTGAAACTGCAAATATGCGCAGCCAAGCAAGACTCAACAATGCTTGGGCAAGAAGAAACCGTTCTGAGAGTATATCAAACGCCGCCGATTCGTATTTAAAAGCACAAAGAGCTCGGTTCTTTGAACAGGATTCTAATACTCGGGCAAAGAACGCCGAATCAAGAAAAAGAGCTTTAGACCAAAAAGAAAGAGGATTAGTAGGAACACACACTGGTAAGTATAGTAGCAATATGCTTTCAGTGCTTCGTGCTATTGCCGGTCATAGTTTTGGTGGATTTATTGGTGGGTTGGCTGGTCTTGCCGGTGCGGCTCATCCTATTGTGATGGCGATAACGGCTGGTGTTAAAATTATCACAAGTGCTATAAGGTGGCTCGGAAAGACTATACGAGAGGGAATGCAAGTTGGTTTGGCTTATAGAGATTATATGAGCTTTACGGGGCGTGGAACTCAAGGTATAGCTGGTATATTAGCTGCATCTCTTGGCACGACCTCTATGAAACCTTCCGATGTAATGAAAGACATATCTGACCTAGAGACAAGTTTCTGGGATATGTGGTTTGGTGGTGGAAACCCAAGAGCATGGCAAATGGCCGGCATGTTACCAACTGGTCATGGCGAAACCGACCTAAAGAACATTTTATCGTTTGTGTACAGTGCTTCTGACAAGTTCCAAAACAGAGGACTTGCTAAATCTCTATTAAAACAGTTTGGGCTTAATGAGGAATATATTCAGCTTATCGAAAATCTCGTTAAAAATAATCCAAACCAAACCTTAACAGAACTTTTATCTAAGACTAAAGAACAAATCTCTATTATCGAAAAAGGTAACAAGGTTTTGAGAGAATATGATGAGCGCATGAACCAAATCAAGCTCAAGATAACGGAGGCTATTATAAATTCCAATCTGTTAGACCTTCTTGAAAAGTTTGCAGACATTCTTGCTAAAATAATTGAAAAGGTTCCATCTGCTCTTGGCTTTGAAACAAAAGAGGCTCGTCAAGAGAGGAGAGAGAAAAAGGGAAAGGCAGAAAGCTTTCTTGAAGATGCTCTATATTATGCAAATCCAATTTTGGGCTCAACCCGTTTATTCGCTTCGGCAATGAGTGGTGATTGGGGTTCTAACTCGTTGTTAAGATATGTTATGGGAACAAATAACAACACAACGAACAATATTACATCAAATGTCACAAATAACACCACAGTATCTTCTGTTGATGAGGCTGTTAAATACAACGAAGAGAGCAGACAGACATCCATGAATATGGCTTGGTGGGGAAGAAACCTGTATAATAGTTCTGATAGAACTGCAACTTCTACTGGAGAGGGCTAAACATGGCAGATTTATCTTGGTTACATTCTTTACAACAATTTGGAGAGACGTGGGGAGAAAAAGCCCAGACCTCCGTTGAAAATTTGTATTACGACATTAAAGATTGGTTTATAGAACCACGAGATAGCGAAATAAAAGATTTGCACCTACATATTCGTGGAACAGAGTCGATGACCTTGAATGCTGATGTAACCGATTATTACGTTGAAAATAATATCGCATATCAAGACCACATAGCTCTAAAACCAAAAGTATTTACAATCAGTGGCGAGGTTGGGGAGCTCACTTGGTTTAGAAAAGACGAAAAAGAAACGGCTTGGGCAAATGATGGGCTTTTCTCTGCTGTAGAACAAAAGTTGTATCCTGTAGTGTCGTTCTTGCCTCCTGTCGCAAAACAAGCTTCTGCGATACAAGAAAAGGCGCTTAAGATAATGGGCGTTATCGATTCGATTGATAACTATGCGAATCGCTTTTGGAATTTGCTTAGCAATGATGATGTGGACACAGAGCAAAAGAAGAGCTTTAAGTATTTAACAACTCTTTGGCAGGCTAGAATCCCGATTGACATAAGAACGCCTTATGGCAAAATTAGAAATTATGTTATTCAAAGCATTGAGTTCACCCAACCAGATAGAACGGTTGATAAATCACAGGTGAAGATTTCCTTTAAAGAATTTAAAACTGTTATTGAAAAAAGGGCTCGTGTGTCTGCAAGTAAATATCAAGGAAGAAGCTCTGCACAACAGGCTTCAAAGAAAAACAAGGGAACAACTACAGGGGTAAAACTTACTCCAGTGGAGTGTAAACCCGGAAGCATTGTTGTTGATAACGAAACTGGAAGAACAATAGTTGTTGGAGGGGTTGGTAAATAATGCAAAGAATTACGACAATAGATGGTGATGCATTTCAAGAGGTTTCCTATATTCTTGATTCTGGCACAAAGACAACTATTACTTTAAAGTTTTTGCCGACACAAAGACGTTGGTTGTTAGATGTTGTTGATGAGAACGGCTTTGAGGTTCATGGGTTATATGCTTGCTGTTCTCCAAACATTTTGGACAAATGGCACAATGTTATTAAATATGGGATAGCCATTAATACGGATGATATGGTTGACCCATATAGACAAGAAGATTTCCAAAGTGGGTATGCATTTCTATGCATGCTAGATAGCAGTGAAAAGAACGCAATAACGAGGTATTTGGATGGCGTATAATCTAAAGTACATACTTACTGTTACACCCATTACGAAAGAGGGTAAGGCTAGAGGAAAATCGATAGTCATAAAAGACCCTCTTACGATTCGTTTTGAGGTAAAGAGAATGCCTTTTATGGGTGACAGTTGTGCTACGATAGATATTTATAATTTACAGCCTAAAACACGCGCAGACCTCTTTTTGGATTACTTTGATTTTAAAAATATTCAAAAGGTAACGCTAGAGGCTGGCTATCAGAATGGAAAGTTTGACTTGATTTATAAGGGGCGCATTGTTACCTGTAGAACACGAAAAGAGAAAACAGAAACGGTTACAAGAATAGAGGCACAGTCCGGAATGTATGTTTTAGATTCGTACATAAGCGAATCAATGTCAGACGGACAACTCACATCAGACGTTGTTAAAGACGCTCTTTCAAAGGTTACAGGTTATGATTCTTCCTTTATCCAGCCAGAGTCCTTACAAATTCCAAGACCGATTGCCTTAAAGGGTAATGAGATGGCTGTATTACAGACATACTCCAAAGGAAAGGTCTTCATTGACAACGAAAAGGTTGTTTCTATTGATGAGAATTATTGTATAGATGGAGACGTCCGTGTTATTGATGATGAAACGGGCTTAATCGGCGTTCCCGAAAGAGAGCAAGTTACTCTAACTGTTAAATGTATTTTTGAGCCAAGAATTAAGGTTGGGCAGGGACTTGAGATTAAATCGAGGATTGCACCACAATTTGACGGCCAATATAAGGTTTGGGGGGTATCCCACTCTGGAACAATAGGCCTTGCGTCTTCTGGACAGTGTACAACAACAGTTCAACTCTGGACAGGCTTGAATATATTTGGGCGTTTTTCGACAACAGTTTCAGAAGCTGTAGAACGTTTTGGTAGTTTCTATGAGGGACGGATATAATGACAAACTTAAAAGATGTAAATGCAGATAAATCGCTTTCACAAGTTTTAGAGAAACTGACAAACTCTATTAAGGTGTCAATGAACTGTGTTAAGATTGGCGAGATTGTTTCATTTGACAAAACAGACCAAACTGCAACAGTAAGAGTTTTGCACATTGATGATGAGAACTATAATATATATTCAAACGGAACATTAGAATATCCTCTGATAGGAAAGGTTCCGGTCGTTATTATGAGTGGTGGTGGAACTTATGTTAGCCATCCAATAAAGGCTGGAGACCAATGCTTATTGTTATTCTGTGATTATATGATAGACAGTTGGTGGGTGTCTGGAGAAGCAAAGCCGTCCATCGTTCCACGCAAGCACGACCTTTCTGATGCGATTGCTATTGTCGGTTTAAATGCAACTCCAAAAGCTATACAAGAATATTCTGATTACCTGCGTTTGCATTATTCGGCAGAATCTAGTATAGTTATTGGTGAACAGATTGATGTCAACAATGAAAAAATCAACCTGAATGGTGACACCAAAAACACCGGAACACTAGAGGTGGAAAAAGATGTTACCATGCAAGCAAATGCTACGGTCGCCCAAGACCTAACCGCTTTGTCGCTTAATGCGACCTCTGCTGCAACAGGTACATTCGTTTCGGCTGACAACAAAACTATAACTGTAGTGAATGGAATTGTAACGGTGATTGCATAATGAAAACGAGAGCAACAGATAATAGTTGGGACTGGAGATTTGGGAAGTCAAACCAAGATTATGCAGATGACGCTCTTGGTGTTGCCTATACCGTTAAGATGAAAATTCTGTCTTGGTTTAAGGATTGTTTTTTTGACCAAGATGCAGGTATCGATTGGAAAAATATATTGGGCTCAAAAACAACAAAAGAAGAGGCTGATGTTTCAATTAAGGAAATTATACAAACGGAGCCAGAAATTACCGAACTAACATTTTTTGAGAGTGAGGTCGTGGATAGAGTTTACACTGCCACAATTCGGTTCAAAACAATTTATGGCGAAACAATAGAGGTGAAAATATGACAGATGCTTTAAATGACAACGGATTACAAGTTTCCACTTCAGAAGAACTGCTTGCTCAGCTCGTAAGCGATTTTCAGTCTATTTATGGGACAGATGTCAACTTAGACCAATCTACACCAGATGGACAGCTTTTAAATATTTTTGCACAAGCTGGAACAGACATTCGTGAGTTGTTAACACAGATTTATAATTCGTTTGACCCAGATAATTGTTCTGGTCGTATCTTGGATGCTCGTTGTGCCATTAATAATGTGTTTAGAAAGGGCGCTACATGGACGGAAGTCCCTATTGATATAACGGTTGATAGAACCGTTACTCTGCAAGGACTTGATGACAACTTTAATGACGTAAATGCGACGGCGTATACCATTCAAGATAATGTAGGAAATCAATTTCTACTAGCCTCAACACAACAGTTAACAACTGGAACGACTCGTGTTTTATTTAGAGCCAAAGAGCTTGGTTCTGTTCAAACAAGTATTAACACAATTACAATTCCAGTTACCATTGTTTTAGGTGTTGTTTCTGTAAACAACCCTGTTGCGCCAACAAACATTGGAGAGGATGAAGAAAGCGACTATGATTTGAAGATTCGTAGACGGCGCTCTGTTTCTATTGGTTCTAGTGGTTATTTAAATGGGTTGTTAGCAACGGTATTACAATTAGAGGGCGTTACCGATGCGGCACTGTATGAAAACTATACAAATACAACAGACGCAAATGGAACCCCTGCACACTGTATGTGGCTCGTTGTTGAGGGTGGAACAGCTTCTGATATTGCCGATGCTATCTACAGAAAGAAATCCTATGGTTGCAATATGCGCGGTGACATAGAATACGAAATAATTACTCTTTCCAACCAACAATTCATTGCAAAGTGGGACGAGCCAACTGTGTTGCCTTTGTATATTAAGTTTACAATACAGCCGACATCTCCTACCGTTCAATTTGATACAGATGCCATCAAAGACTACATTTTGGATTCTGAAGCGTTTAAGATTGGACAAGGTGCAGAAACGGCCTCTATTACTGGGTTAGCACAGGCGGCCATTGATGCAAACGGTGGCAATGGTTATGCAACAAACGTCTTGATTAGTACAGACCAAGTGAACTGGGTTGAATATATTGCACCGGTTGTAGCAACAAAGTTGTCCCCATCTGATGTTGAGATAACGATTGAAGGAGAATCGTAATGGCAGATACATTTGACTACGCTGCATACTTATCAAATCTTTTGATAATTCAATATCACAATAAGCCTAAAGCTATTGAGACGATTAAAGCGTTGTCAAAAATTTTCCCATTAGAGCTTATTTTACAGGTTAGAGATGCATTTGATTTAGAAAACGCAACTGGTGTTATGCTTGATGTTTTAGGCAAGTATATTGGCGCGAGTCGTTGGTATTACAACACAGAAGGCGAGCAGATTCGTCTTAATGATGATGAGTTTAGAATGTTGTTAAAGTTTAAGGCTATTTCTAATACCAGCAATGCGTCACATTATGAAATTGACCAAGCGCTGTATGACTTCTTTGGGAACCAAGTGCGTGCGACATCCACCGGCAATATGCAAATGTCGTTCTTTGTTTCGAGAAGCGCAGAAAGGGTTGTTGAAGCGGCTATTCAACAGCGCTGCATGCCAACGCCATTAGGTGTTGAAGCCAACAGAATTGTGATACAAGACAAGAAGTTCTTTGGCCTTGTCAACTACAGAAATCAATACTCATTTTACAAAACAGGATTTAGAGAGTATAATAATCCTGATAAAGAAGGTGAGACGTTAAATTACGAGAAAGTGGAAGAAATCGAAAGACAATAAGGAGTAATAGATGTCAAGAATTACAAGGAAACAACAAAAGATATTTGCCTCAGCGGCAAGCAATAATGGTGTGTTTGGTTCTTTGCAGGGTGCTGACCCAACGTTATCTTCTGACCCAGATGCGATTCAGGGAAGAACGGCTTATGCAAACGGTTGGAATGATGCAACCTTTTCTTCTGAATTGTTACCACCTTTGGAAGAGTTCCAAGCTCTTCAATATCTGTTTTCAAGACAGATAGCTTATATTATGCAGGAAGGTATTCCTGAATGGGATACAAGTACTACCTATTACAAAGGGAACATGGTAAAGGTTGTTTCTGGTGATGAGTACACGTTGTTTGAGTCTATTGCAGACAACAATACTGGCAACCTTACATCAGATACAACAAAATGGAAGGTTTGTGGTGTTTCACAAGACTTTAATACTGGTCTTCATGCTTGGAGGTCTGATGTTACTTATGGCATTGGTGATTGGGTAAAAGGAGTCGGCGATGATGGAAATCCAGATATTTTCCAGAGCTTACAAGACAACAATAAGGGAAATGCAGTAACAGACGGAGATTATTGGTCCGCCATGTGTCTTGGAAAGAATGGGTTCCCACTTTTGTCATGTATGTGGGCCGGCCATAGATTAAACGAGGCATCTTGGTTAAGAGCTGATACTTGGTCTTGGCAGGATGGAGGCATTTATCACGCCGCTTATAATATGATTAAAGACCAATTTGACAACGGTACACAAACAAGTGAAATTGTTTCTGGCATTGAAATTCCTTTTGTGCTGGGAGCCAACGGAATGAAAATTGTTGATGCTGACAATGCTGGGTTGGTACAAGACATTTTTGAATCTGTGGGTGTTGCTTGGTATTATATTATTGATACAACAAATAAAAAGTTTAAATTACCAAGAACAAGTGTGCAAGAAAATGCTACAGAAATGCATCTCTACTTCTATGTTGGCAACACCGTACGCAACCAAACAGAGATTGACGTTGGTGAGCTTACAGAACAATTAAACGAAAAATGGGATAGCTCAAGAATGGTTGTTACAACAGCTCTTCCCGTTAACCCGCAAACTGGAGTGTTTTACTTTATTAAATAGGTGAATAATGGCGTTATTTGTTGGAAACGATGAGATTAAACAAATTACTGTAGGGCCTAGCGATGTTATCAAAAAGGTCTACTATGGGAAGACTCTTGTTTGGAGAAAACAGAGTACGTTTACTATTAACCCAACACCGTCAAACGCAACCGTTACGTTAACTGCTCAAGGATTCACACAAACTGGAAACAGCATAACCGTTCTTTATGGGACAACTGTAAACTGGAGTGTGTCTCTTGCTGATTATGCAACACAGAGTGGAAGTATTTTAATTAATGACGATGACTCAATGAATATTGTTCTTAAAGCCAGCACAAGTAGTAATACGCCAGCCACGAAATCTTTATATCTTGTTCCTGGTGTATATGAAATATATGTTGTTGGTGGTGGTGGTGGTTCTTGTGGCTGTGGTGGCGGCGGCAGTGGCTCGTCAAGTGGTAATACAGCTAATCCGATTGGAGGTAGTTAATGTCAAACTGGTATGCTTGTTATACAGGTGGTTCAGGAGCTGGTTATCGTGCCAGAATAAATATTACACAAGAGGGAACGTACACTCTTACTTGTGGTACTGGCGGAACAGGCAGAGGTGGTGCAACTGGCGCCACTGTTAGTGGTACGGCCGGTGCGGCTTCTACATTTAAAAAAGGAAGCACTACATTAATTAGCGCCGGTGGTGGAGGTGCTGGTGTTTGGGGAGCGGCTGGCGCCGCAGGAACCCTATCAAAGTCTTCTGCTTTGTCCGAGAACACTGTATATGTTAGCGCAAACGGAACAGCTGGGACCAGTGGTTCATTAACTGCATCTGGGAGGGCTGGACCTATTAGTGGACATACTTGGGGTGGAAGTGGTAGTTCTTTCGCAAGTTCTGCCGGTGGTAGTGCAAACTCAAGCTACCATGGATACATTTACATAAAATATATTGGACCCCTATCAACTTAGAAAGGAGAAATAAATGAGCGATATTGATTATGAGCCAGGGGAAGTTTTAGAGGCATTAAATGATAAAATGGATTTAGATGGTGGCAATGTTGTCGCTAGTTCTGGGTCTGCCTTTAGAAATATTACAAACTGGTCTAATAATATGACTAACTGTATAACCTATATTCCACAAGACATTAAACTGGAATTAGATAGTGGTACTCTTACCTTAAAGGCAGGAAGTAAAGTTTATGTCCCGAATGGGTTTGAAGAAGACGGAACAACGCCTAAGTTTGATGTTATAACAGTTGCTTCTGATTTAACACTTGGACCAATTGGAACAGCGACCACACAAAGTGAAATATACATATTAAATGACGGCTCTGGTTTTGCGCAATCCGTTGCTAATATGAGTGGGACTACAGCTCCTACAGGAAGTGCAATTTGGTATGACACAAATACAAATCTTATGAAGTGGTATAATGGAGGAACTGATACAGGTTATAGATATTCTCTTCCAATAGCTCTTGCATCTAGAACAAGTGGCTCTTGGACTTCTATCGACCAAATCTTCAATGGCTTTGGTTATATCGGAAGTACAGTCTTTGCTTTGCCTGGTGTTAAAGGTTTATTTTGTAATGGAAAAAATACTGATGGCACTTCGAGTAGCACTCCATTTGAGTTATCAAATGTTCTTGTAAATCATACATTCAATAATAATGCCACTAGTTATTTTGTGATAACAAGAGATTTGACTATAGCTCGTAGTCACGCAGACAATACATCTTATGATGAAGCAAACAACTGGATTTATCGTTCAGATGGACTTTATAAAGATGGAATGATTGCTGGTATTTTACAAAGTACTACTTCTGGTATTCAATGGTTTAATCCAAAGCAAGTCTTTCATGCCCTAGACTACAATGACGGAGATTATATCTCTGGGCTTGGTATGCCTGCCATTAGTAAATATCAAGTATTAACACTTGGTGCAAATGGTTCTTCATATACAGCTCCAGCAAACGGATATTTTAGTTTGGGTGGAAATGATGACCAGACTGTAAATGGTCGGTATGTTATGAGAAACGACACTACAAGATTTGGCGTTTCAGCAAATACAAATGGCACTTCTATTACAACTGGATGGATGGCGGGAACATTACCAGTTAGGAAGGGAGATATTGTGAACATATATTATAATACTGTTGGCCCAACTGGTATGAACTTTATATTTGTTTATGCGGAAGGAGAAGTATAATGTTTAAAGCACTAAAAGATGAAAAGATTATAGCTATATCAGACACAGACAGCGAGTTCCCTTGCTTGGTTCGTGATGAGGTTTTAGAAGACACAGAACATACTTGCGAGGACTATGAACAGGTCAATGGTGAATATCTATTAAAGCAAGATGTCCCTGTGGACTATCAGAACGAGCAGATACGCCAACAACGTCAAGCAAGATATGTTGTAGAATCTGACCCATTACGTTTGGATTATGATGAAGCATTGGCTCGTGAGCAAGATAATGCCGAAGAGTTGAAACAGGAATGGTTGGCTAGTAAAGATAAGATTCGTGAAGAATTACCGTATATTGAGGAGTCATAATGCATAAGGTGTTTGATTTGGATAAGGTATGGGCTTATGTAGCGGCAGGACTAATAGGGTTCTTTGAACCTTTGTGGGTTCTTATGCTTTGGTTCTTAATCTTCGTTGCCTGTGATACTATTACTGGTATCTGGGCAAGTGTAATAGAACGCAAAATTATTACTTCAAATCAATTACGCAAAACAATAGTTAAGTTAATGATGTACTCAATGACGATAGTGTTATGCCACGCCATAGATACCTCTATGATTACTTTGGTGGATATAGGTCTGGCCAAGTTTGTTTCTGCAGTTATATGTGGAATCGAACTTTACTCCATATTGGAAAACTGCTATCGTATTACAGGAAACAAGGTTTTTAAGACGTTAACGCAGTTTACCCTTAAAAAACTCAAGGATAAAACTGGCGTGGATGTAGAGGAAAATCAAAAATGATGAAAATTGCATATACTTTATTTATGGGTATCTGGCGTGACCTATTCGGCAAAAACGGTTGGGATTTGCCTGCGTTGAAATGGAGAATTGTCCAACATATTCTTGCTTTTATTGCCACGTTCTTATTGTGTATGTTTGACAAAGGCTTTGTTTGGTTTGGGTGCTTATGGGTTGCTCTTTGGATTCAAGTAGAATGGGCATTAGGACACGGCCCTTGTTATGACTTAGGAAAGAGTGGAAAGCCAGATGAAAAAATGCTTAAAAGATACGAAAAGATGCTTGGTTATAATCTGCTCTGCAAGATATTTCCAAAAGATAAATGGTATGGATTCTGGTTTGATTTTGCTCTATTGGCAATTAGGTATACATATCCATTGGTGCCTTTGGTCTGCGTATTTAAGCCGTTATTTATGACACTTGGTTTGGTTATAACTTGTCTGTATGCTCTATACAGATACTGTCCGTTTATGCAAAAACATAGGTGGTTAGATGTTGAAATCTTGGCTGGATTGGCTCTTGGGGCGTTCGTTGCCTACCTCTAAAGGAGAGCAAATGATAACACAAGCACTTATAGATAGTGTAAAAGAGGGCGAGGGCTTAAGGCTCAAACCTTATAGATGCACTGCAGGCAAATTGACAATTGGCTTTGGCAGAAATCTTGATGATGTCGGAATTACACAAGAGGAAGCCGAGTATCTATTGAAACACGACTTAGAGAAAGCCGAAAAGGAAGCCGAGAAATTTCCTGTGTATAGTAAATTAAATCAAGCAAGGAAAGATGTTCTTATTGAAATGGTGTTCAATATGGGATACTCAAGACTATCAGGATTTAAGAAGATGTTTGAGGCGTTGGAAAAGGGAGACTATTCAGCTGCTGCCGACCAAATGTTAGACAGCAGTTGGCATAAACAAGTTGGAAAAAGAGCCGAGAGATTGGCGTATTTTATGAGGATTGGATAATGAAATATTTGCCATTAATTTGTTTGTTGTTTTTAGCTTCTTGCAAATCTACCGTTCCATCTGAGACATTAACAAATAGTGTTATAAACGATTTAAATGCCCATCAACAGGCGATAGAGGTTTTAGACAAGCAAACTACCAAGGAATGTAAAACAGATGCTTTCTTGGCTAGTTTAAACGCTTTAAAAACACAAACAGAAAGTATAGCTAATCAGGTTAAAAGCATTAGCGAGACCTGTAAGAACGAAAAACTTGTCCTTGAGAAGGAAAAAACAATCAAAGATATAATGATTATGGTTCTGCTTGGCATACTTGTGTTGATTTTGTTCTTTTGGGTAAAGATAAGAAAATAACCGAGAGTTGAAAAAGGTATAAAAATTATGTTATAATGCTAGAAGAAATCGGTTGGGAGTACCCCGAATATGGCGAATAAGGGGTTGCCGATGTGCTTATACCGCTCCCTGCCTTAGTAGGAGATTGAAATGGCAGATTCTAATTTAATTCGTGGCGACAGTAGTACGGCTTTTGGACAAAACCTTCTAAGAATTACGTTAAGCGACCCAGATGGGCTTCTTGAGAACCACTCCATCTCTAAATGTGAGATTCGTTTTAATGGATGTGTAACAAAAACAATTTTAAATCCAGAGTTCCCTTTGGTTATTAATTTAACAAGCGAAGAGAGCGAAAAGCTTTCTGTTGGCGGGAACAATGCTGTTATGGCTGTTTGGGATGAAAATGGTCAGAAGCTCACCACAAAAGGTGGACAAATAATTAACATTGGAGCAAAGAGGGTATAATGGCAGAATTAGAGGCACAATTTGAATTACCGAAACGCTCCGAGATTGGTGCGACTTTTGAGATAAATATTGCGACAAAGGGTGACAAGGGTGACCCCGGTCCAGAAGGCCCAGAAGGACCACAAGGACCAAAAGGACCAGAGGGACCAGAAGGTCCTAAAGGGAAAGACGCAACCATTAACGGTGTCAATGCTCTTACATTAAATACAACCTATGGAATATCCCTCAACCAAAGTGGCAACACTGCTACAATTAGTGGTAAGGAAATCACAGACGTTGTTGATAGAATCGATTCGTTAATTCCTGCTCAAGCAAGCGAACAGAATCAGTTAGCAGACAAACAGTTCGTTAATAGCTCTGTTTCGACAAATACTGCGAATTTTATTGGGACGTTCGAGTCTGTTTCCGATTTGAGGTCGTATTCTGGAACAGTAACGAATAACGATTATGCTTTTGTAGTAAATCAGGTTGTTACAGATAACGGCAATGATTGGGCTTCTTTTGAAGATTTAGATGCCTATAATAAATCATTACTAACAAATATGGATTATGCTTGGGTAGTAGATGGTTCAAGATTTGATTTGTACTGGTTTAACATTGTCGAACAAGAATGGCAAATTGATACAGCAGACATTTCCAAAGAAGGTGCAACATTAAACTACGCATATAACAGATACAAAGCCGTTGTAAGCGGTAATGTTGTAAATTGGGAATATGAATATACGCTGAATAATTCCTCATTTACTGCAAGTCAATGGGCGTCTATTAACTCTGGAGCAACGGCATCAAAAGTAAATCAAATCACAACCAATCAAAATGCTATTGGTACCTTATCAAGTCTTACTACTACAGATAAGACAAATTTGGTAAGTGCTATCAACGAAGTAAATGTAACCGCAGGAAGTAAAATTTCTGATGTTACAGTAAATGGAACAAGTATTGTTTCTTCTGGTGTTGCAGAAATACCTGCCGCAGCACAGTCTGGCGATTATGGATTGGTCAAGTTTGGGAGTACTTCATCTGGATTGCAAGTTTCTTCAGGTACTGGGAATATAGCAATTTATGCCGCAACAAACACAAACCTAGAAGAAAAGACAAACGCCAACAGACCAGTTGTTTCGTCAAACTTGGATTATGCAACAGTCCGAGGAATTGCATATAATGGTTTGACGCTTACAGCAACTGAGAAATCAAATGCTTGTGATTGGTTGGGTGCAGTAAAAGATACAACGATTGGTGGCAGTTCTATTGTAACTGATGGGGTGGCAGTTATTCCTAATGCTTCTGGAGATACTTATGGTGTAACAAAACTGACAAACTCTCTAGTGTCAACAAGTAATACGATTGCATTAGCGGCAAGTTCCATAAATAATTTTTATAGAGATGTTATAGCTGGTGTTGGCACTTATGATAAAACTGCAACTTATGCTGTTGGAGATAAAATCCGTTCTACAAGTGGTTATTACGAGTGCATTAAAGATATTACAACGCCACACAACTGGGATGCAAGCGAATGGCGACAAATAACAATTCAAGGTGAAATTGATGGAAAACAAGACAAACTCACACCTGATGATGGTGGAAGATATATGGACATCATTGAAAAGGTTGTTTTGCCGTCTGGTTATTCAAGATTAGATTATGTAATCAACGAAGCAAGTGCTTCGCCATATACAACACTGGATTTAGGTATTCAACCACAAGATGGGGATATTATTGAGTCGGTATTTGTGGTGAATAAAGCCGCTATGAGCAACTATTTCGTTCAAGCACGGGACAATTCGGGTTCTGCAATTTATGGTTTAGCAGGGGCTTCATCTGGAAGCACTATTTCTTGTGCTGTGAATGGTGTTACTGCCGATGTGTCTATAACTCGCCAAAATGGTCATAAGTATTATGCAAAGGCATCTATGGTAAATGGTACTTGTTCTTTGTATATTAAAGATATGACGGACAATTTAGAGGATTATGGAACAAATACTTATACTTGGGGAACGATTAACAAGAATTATCACTTATGGGGTAATGGAACAAACACAATGAATGGGGAACAACCCGTTCAGTTTGTCAAGATTACAAATAAAGGCGTGGTTCGTGTTCATATGGTTGCAGCAACCAATGGGGTAAATGCGGGCTTCTATGATTTAGTCAATGGCACATTTATTAGCTCAATGACAGCTGGCTCTGTAAGTGCTGGAAATGTAATAGCAAATCCAACAGTTGTCAATACAACACTACGGAATAAAGATTTTATTTACTTTGGAACATCTAGCTCAACTGCTGCTACTGTTGATAAAGTTGTAAACATCCCAGAAATTACACAATTAGAGGAAGGACAAATAATTATTGTTCAGCCAACAGCTACATCAACTGTTGCTAACTCTACGATTGCTTTGAATAACTTTACTGTGTATCCAATGAGATATAATAATGCCGCTATTACAACATCAACCGACAGTATCGTTTGGTATGCTAACGTACCGTCTATTTGGAGATTTGATGGAACATACTGGGTATTCTTAGGACATGGTGTTGATAACAATACAACCTATAACTCAAACACCTTTGCCCTTTTGACAGCAGGTACGAACACAACAAACAGATTGCTTGCTCCGTCTATTTATAAAGATAGTACTTTTGGTGCAGTAACTGCTTATGCTTCAGGTGATACAATTCCTTTGGACGATAAGTGTTTATACAATAGCACAAGCAATATCACAGCTTTAACGTTATCAGCACCGACAGTTGATGAGAGATATATGTCACAAGTGAATTTCTCATCAGGAGGAACTGCCACGACTTTAACATATCCTAATACATTTAAGATATATGATGGATGTGATGATGTTCAGGTTGTAAATGGGGTTAAGACATTTGTTCCTGTGGCAAATAAGCGTTATCAACTGTTTGTGTTTAGCGATGGGGTTAATACTATAATTTTTGCAAAAGGAGCATAATATGTATGGGAAAATTGAAGATGGCGAATTAAAGTATGCAAGTACTATTGCTATTATTGATGGCGATATGGTTGTTACCAACCCTAAAGCTGAAGATTATGTCCACGCTGGATATAAGTTAATTGTTGATAATGCTAAAGAAGATGCCGAGAAAGAATATACGCCAGAATATATAGAGGAAGAAGATAAAATAGTAATCAATTATAAAGAGGTGTAGTATGAGCTTAAAGAAAAAGTTGTTAAACTGTTTGTTCACAGGCACATATGCACCTTGGCTTACTGAAGTTGAATGGTTAGAAAATCCTTTTAGTCAAGCAGACTCTATTGTTCCATATATTGATACAGGTATTTTTCCTAGTTGGGATTTGCCGTTTGAAATGTCTGCAACAATTACAAAGACATCAGCAAACAGAATGCTGCCACTTAGTAACTATGCCAACCAGTTGACATTTTATATTGAAGTAACAGCAACAAATAGGGTAAGATTTGGTTCGCAAGATTCCACTGCTTCCGACCCAACTTTTGTTGCTTTTGATGCTTATACAAGCTCATCCTATTCAATTCCATTAAATAAACCAACAAGAATATGGGTAAAATATACTCCAAGAAATGATACTGCTCATTCTGTTGATTATGAAATAGGATTAGAAGTATTGGATGGTTCTGGAACAACTACTTCCACAACAGGAACTGTTTATCGTGCAGGAAGTCCAGCATCTACCACAAGAACGTTGCGTATGTTCTATGACTATCGTAATGCACTTAGTACATTTGATGGGGGATTTAAGCTACATCAATTAGAGGTTAAATACGGGACAATACATCAGAAGTATGTTCCTTGTTTAGATATAAATGACATTCCTTGTATGTATGAACAGATTAGTGGAAAGTTATACTATAATCAAGGAACTGGTAACTTCAATATTGGAAGACAAATTACAGAAGTTGAATGGATAAACCTCACAGGAAGTCAAAGATTCAATACTGGTTTCTTACCTAACGAATTGTCCACTACATTAAAGGCAACTTTTGAAATAACTCCTGATTCGTTGGAGAGATTCCCATTTGGTGTTAGAAAATTGCAGGGATATGAAGAAAGTTGTTCTATGTATATTGGTCCAGTTGTGGGTGGAAGTCCTAATGGTTATTTAAGACTTGACTGGCCATTGAGGGCTGGTGGTGTCGCTGCTCGCTATAACTTTACTGCTTCTACTGAAAAGATTACATTGGAGGCAACTGGTAATTATTCAAATGTAAACGGACAGGTGCTTACAGCAAGCACAGTGGTTGACTTTACACATCCTAAACCTTTTTATATTGGAAACTGTTTTACAGAGTCTACCAATGCGTTTCAATCGGCTTTTAAGGGTAAGTTTTATGTTGTCAATTTGTTGAACACATACACAAGAGAAGATTATAGATACTGTGTGCCTGCTCACGATGAAAATAATGTAGGATTTTTCTTTGATAGAACGAATCACTTTATTATGGATAACGAGGGTCAGAATACACAGGATATGACGTGGGGAGATGAGATTCACTCTATCGGATATGTCTATGGAGGTTATCCTAGTTCATTTAAAACATTAGGAACTACATTTGCTGCACATAGATGGGAAACAGATATGAAAGCTCTTGGAGATGGAGAAAATGTAATATTGCTCGGTTCTACAACTGGTGCTGCAAACTACTGGGCTGTTTCAGCTTCAGCAGATGCTTATATGCTTCATACAACAAGTACACAATATTGGATTTATTTAAATGCAAAATTAAGAAGAACGTTATTCCTTGATAGTAATGATTTAGGAAATAGTAAAGGAAGTCTAACTCTGGATGTTGATGGACAAACAATGTCCCGTATAGCGACTTCGGGATTTAACACATCAACTTCATATAATCTGATTGGCTTAAGTTCTAACTATATTGGAAAAATGTGGCTGTATGGAAATAGGTGTTATGACAGGTCAACAAATCAATTACTTCTAAACTGGGTACCAGTTCAAACTGGAAATAAGGTTTGTAAAATTTTAGAAACAATTACTCATACATTGAATGATGCAGTTTCATCTCCAGAAGAACTGACTGCTGGATATAATATGGCAGGATACTCTATGGGGAATGAACTTCCATATGGATTCATTGAGTTAAATTACCTTGAATCAACTGGACCACAATGGGTTGATACTGGTATTTATATGAACTCTGATTATGGTGTGGAAATAGTAGCAAGACAGACCTCTACAACACAAAGTGTGGGGAGATATTTGTTTGGTGACGCACCTGTCCAAAACACTAGATACCTTATTGCAGTTACATCTGGAAATGACACATATAGATTTGGTTTGGAAAATGCCAATAAAGACTCAAATGTTTCTGCCTATGATGGTCAATGGCATACGCATAAAGTTGAAAATAAAACCTACTATATTGACGGAGTTAGTCAAGGTTCTTTGTCTGTTACAGACTTTACAGCAGGCAGAACATCCCGTTTGTTTAGTGTCCAAACCACAGGAACTCTTACTGAAAACTATTGGCAGGTAAGAAGTTGCAAACAATACGATAACAATGGAAGAATTATAGCACATTTAATCCCTGTTTTAAGAACGTATGATAACAAACCCGGTATGTATGATTTGATAAATAGAAAGTTCTTAACTAATGGAGGAACTGGAGAATTTAAATATGGTATCGGTAATAATTATACGTCACTAAATTATATTGAAGCAACTGGAACACAATACTTAACTGTTGTAAGTGGGGATGTAAATGAAACCTATGGTATTAGGCTAAATGCTTCTATGGCAGGAGAAACAGACAACTATCTCGCTGGCTCTACTGGTACTGGTGGCAACCGTATATTCTACTTTGGCGCTAGAAGTACTTCTTCTTATAATGCTTGGTGTTATGGGTGGGCAACTTCATCAACCGGTACTACAAGTCCTAGATATAATTTTAGTGATTATCCTGACGGTTTGGATAACTTCTATGTCGGTCAGTTAAACTTCTTGAATGACAAAAAGGTATCATTCGGGAATGAAACCCCGACAACAATGACATCTTCTGATGGTGTATTTACAAATACAAACATCAACTTCTTCAGAACATACAAAGATGCTGGATGTACTGGAAGAATTAAATGGGGTCAAGTATCTGCTGGAACAAATATAATCCGTAATCTTGTTGCGGTAAAGAGAATTGACGATAACGAAATTGGAATGTACGACACTGTGAACGGTGTGTTTTATAATAACTTAGGGGAAGGAACATTTAATTATGCAGAATAAGTTTGGTAATGAAATAAAAGTAATAGATTGTCGGCTACTGGACATCAAGAAGCAAGTCCTAGAAGCCAATGTCAGACACCTGCAACACATAAGGGAACGGTATCGCAAGTATCACAAAGCAGGGAAAGTTAGTGGGGATAGCACGTTGAGGACTGAGCAACTGTGCCAGTTATCCCAATGGAAAAAACAACTCGGTCACGAATGAAAGGATAAATATGACATTAGAAGAACAAAAAAAGCTAGAAAAACTCGAAAGACAAGCAAAAATTGAACGCTTACGGAGATGTCAAAAGAGATACCGTATGCTGGAAAACGGAGCCAGCCCAGCAGAGCTGCTTTCCCTAAAATGCGAACAAGCTGTTGTCGCTAAAAAGCTAGAGGTTGCTTCTCGGGAAAGATAAAGCAATCGGGGGCAATAAATGCACGGAAAGTTCAAGGAAATGAAAAAACTTATTATCCTAGGACAGCTTGCCCCCTACTGCACATACTGTGGAAAGAAAATAACAGACCCAAACGATTTTACAATGGACCATAAATTACCACTATCTCGTGGTGGCCAAACGGTTTCTAGCAATCTAACTCCAGCTTGCATGCACTGTAATCAAGAAAAAGGCATGCTTACATCTGAAGAGTATATGGTTGTGTTAAACTTTAGAAAGTCAAAGGAAAGGTAAAATGAAAAAGATATTATGTTTGTTAGGCTTGCATAAATGGGGCCCTTGGATGATAGGCCCCATTACTGGTAAAAAATATAGATGGTGTAAGTACTGCAATAAAAACCAAATAAGTTAGTTTGAATAGAGTGTCTTCTTTGAGCTCTCTGCCATTTCAATCAATCGGTTTAAAGACAACAATTCTGACTTCTTTCTCTTCTTTGCAAAGTGTCCCTTTTCAAGGGGAACTATCTTATACATATCCCCATCTTTAGAGATGCGAGCAATTCTTCCGGCCTCAACCCTAGCCATAGTTACATAAACAACAATATCTCCAACATTGATTTTATTTTTCATAGGTTACCTCCTTCGTACATTATATACCACATTTTTAATTAAATGTCAAGAAAAACTTATCCAATCAATATCTAGTACTAAAACACAATATATAGTATTTAGATGGTATTTTAGACACAACATATAGAGTTATCCAAGTTATCAACATGCTTACTATAAAATATATAAAGGTTAATTTCTTTTATATTGCTTTTCTTTATAAGGGAGAGAAAAAGCCCCATCTGAAAAAGCTAAAAAAAGAATGGAGCAGAAAAAGAGAGAGAAAGGTAAAGGGATGTGCTCTTTTTTTGCTGGGTAAATCTGAAAACCCAACCACATATATTATAGCACATTAAATGGCAAAATCAAATTATAGGCATTTATCTTGTTTAAAAAACTTTGCGCGCTCCTCTGATATTTCCCTTAATCTTGCATCGACCTCGTATCTAACGAACTCACACCATTCTTCGTAATCCTCTCCGGGAACTCTGGTAAATTCCTTCATTACTTCTTGGCGAACCTTATCTACAATGTTTGTTATTTTCTTTTTAGTCATGCTACTCCTCCTACAAAACGAATAATAATACCATTATTTGCAAAAGTCAATAAAAAAGTTATAATAAATATGTGGTTTAAGAGAAAGGAACAAAATGATTGAATTTATTTTACACTGTGAGCCGCCAAAGCACACCGCTCAAGGCAGCAGCATGATTTTAAAAAGTAAAAAGACCGGCAAATACTTTATTGGCAAAAAAGCCAATTCTAACGCCATACAGACGAAGAACGAGCTTTTGGCTATGTTGATGCCTTACCAACCAGAAACACCCATGCAAGGCGCCGTTAAACTAGAAATAGACCTATTTTATTCTTGGAGAAAGAGCGAAACAAAGAAAAACCGTGAGAAAGGTATGATGCCGGTAACAACAAAGCCAGACCTCGATAACTGGGTAAAGCAATTTAATGATTGTTTGACTCGTCTAGCATTTTGGCGTGATGATGCACAAGTGTTTGATATGCACTTAACGAAGTTTTATTCCGACAAGCCAATGATACATGTCAGAATTACGGAGTTTTAAAAAGTATTTGACATTATGTTTTTATTGTGGTATAATAGTTAAAGAAAGGTTAAGATGCCAAAGTTAGTAGAAATTAAGGAAGGCACAAAGACGCGGTATGTTACACAAGAGGTATATGACCGCTTGATGGCCAAACAAAAAGATAGGGTTGTATCCGCTGGAGATATTACATGCTCTGATACAAACTCCATGGCTTTAGGTTTTACCGAAGAACAATTTAACCGTATATTTAGAAAGGATAAGAAAGATGAATGAGGTAAAGATTACTGGTAGAGTATATAATGCAAAGGTTACAACAACCATGTTGGGTAAGAATATTACCCGCTTCGGTTTAAGTATTTATTGTGGAAAAGACAAGGAAGGCAAGTCAAAGTATGGATTCGTTGATTGTAAATACTTTGGAAGCCTTGTCACCGACAATAATCTAAAAGACGTTACTGGAAAGCTTTCTGTCGATTCTTGGGAGAAGGACGGAAAGAAATTCTCCAAGCCAGAAATTATTGTTGACACTATTGTTAACTCAACAATGTTTGCGGATAAACAACAAGAGCCACAACCAGAACAGCCAAAAAATGAATGGAAAGAAGAAAAGTCATTTGATGACGAAATTCCATTTTGATTTAACTGGGTAGGCGGCGAAGTTGGAGAGTCGCATCAGACTGTAAATCTGACGCTTTGGCTTAGTTTGTTCGAATCAAACCCTACCCACCATGGGGTGACACATTAACCAAATTTTGTTCTTGTTCTAATGTATTAACCGTCACCCCGCCTATTTTAAAGAGAGGATAAAATGCACGGAAGTAGAAAACCAACAGAAGAAGAAAAGAAAATATCTGCCGAGTATAGAAAGAAAAGAAAAGAAAACCTAATTGGTCTGAAGCTTATGGCTAGAATGACTGGCTATGGCTATGACTACCTCACCCATGTCGAGGCAGGATATGACCCAGCGAGCCTATCGTTTGTTGAAGAATATGACCGAGTTATCGAGTATATCAACGCTGGTTGTCAAAAAAATAAAAGAAAAAGAAAAAATCTTAAAAAAAGTTCTTGACATTTATAATTTTTTGTGGTATAGTGTGTTCGTTCAAGAGAGAAAGGAGAACTGAACAATGAGAAAACTTACAAAAGATGAAATTGAAGTCAAGGTAAAGACTGTTTCTGAAAAGGGAGCAACTCTTTTGCTTTACAAAACCGCCCGTGTTGATATGGCTATCTTGGATGAAACCTATGGTGCTATGAACTGGCAATCCGATTACAAGGTAGTCAAAGATAACCTGTATTGTGGCATTGGTGTTCGCAATAAGGACACAGAAAACTGGGTGTGGAAGTGGGACTGCGGTATTGAGAGCCGTGAAGACGAGGAAGGCAACCAAAAGAAAGGTGAAGCATCTGATGCTTTCAAGCGTGCTGGGTTCAAATGGGGAATTGGCGTTGAGTTATATTCCAGCCCATTTATTTTTGCTTCTGTCGCAACAGAACAAGATGGTGTTGACAAAAGAGGAAAACCAGTTTATAAACTGAAAAACAAATTCCAGAAGTTTTTTGTCTCTGAACTCACATATAACAAAGATACGGGAGATATTTCCGAATTAGAAATTATTGACGACAAGGGCGTTTTGGTTTATAGCAACATTAAAGGGCGCAAGCCACAAATGCCGCAACCACAGAAACAAGACACAACAAAAAACGATGAAATTGTAAAAAAGAAAGTGGCGGAGTGTAAGAAGTCTATTGCTGCACACGCACAATATACAGAGGGCGACAATGACTATGGTGCTATCACACGCTTTGCAAACAAGATTTACGAAATGGGATACACCACAGAGGCAAACGAAATCATTGCTTTGTTGGAAGGAAAAACGGCAAAGGATGAAATTCCCTACTAAGTGGGGAACGTGGTTGGTGCGAATATGGCAGAATAAGCACACTCCTTAATTTCCTAGACACAAACAACCACTGCCACTAACCATTTAACAAGGAGGTATAAAATGGCAAGAAAATCACAAAAAGAAATCGTTTTGAATTATCTGAAAAAACACTCAAAGGGATTAACAAGCATGAAGGCTTTTTGGTTGTGGAGAATCACAAGGTTGGGTGCTAGAATTTATGAATTAAGGGAAAAGGGACATCATATCATTACAATTAAAGAGGATAATGTATTTTGTCCCGGACAACATGCTAGGTATGTGTTGTTAAAAACAAACTATGATGAAGCAGTTTAATCGGGTTTTGTGGCAATAGTTCAGTGTCTCCATTTAAGAATTGCCACAACTGGGTTTCGTGTAATATGGGGAATAAGCGA
>Ga0265301_10000460_pt1 | contig 60522 bp, 48 predicted proteins | sample AusTroGonzalo_MG_2_FD_193488 | JGI IMG/M metagenome (GOLD analysis project Ga0265301, IMG submission 193488) | Bovine rumen microbial communities from tropical cattle in Woodstock, Queensland, Australia - Gonzalo_04 | ecosystem: Host-associated > Mammals > Digestive system > Stomach > Rumen ... | reverse complement strand
AAGAAAAAGAAGGGTTTAGAGAGAATCATTCAACTTCTGCCAGGGTTAGAAGAAAGGTACACTAAATGGCATTCAACCTATGGCAGGGTTATAGTAAAAACCATTCAACTTTTTCCAGGGAAGTACACCCCCAGTCTCAGTCTCAGAGTCTCAGTTGTTTTATAAGGCGCTATGTTTCCTAACTGAGACTGAGATTTGAGACTGAATTTGGACGGCAGCCCCTTGTTTTCAAAAAATCTCTATCTTTGCAGCGTTGCAGCAGTCATAGTGCCGCAACACTACATATTGAAAGGCGTTACTGACGCTTTGTTTTTGAGATTACCATGCAAGAACTGTTTTTGAGGTCAAAATTTTTGACCTCAAAAACAGAAACAAGGGGAGGGCGACAGTACCTTCCCTATGTCTTTACCGAGCAAGGTGTCTATATGCTAATGACCGTACTGAAAGGCGATTTGGCCACAAGGCAGAGCAAAGCCCTTGTGCGTGCTTTCAAGGAGATGAAGGACTTTAACACAAAAACGGAAAAGATATTCCATTGTGGAGCATCTTCAAAAGATGCAGGCAATAAAGTGACAACGATTACCGAAGTGGCCGACCGACAAGTGTATCATCCCATCGTTGACGCTTTGCTGCAAAATCCCGTTTGTCATTAATTTGACAAAACTACGTCTCCTTTTCACTTAATCTCCCTGTTTTTGCAACAATACATATTTGGTGCGGAGAAGAAAGCTTGGTAAGGCTAAACTTTGATATTCCACGAAATACAATTCAATGCGCCACCTCTCCTGACAGCTTCCAATGCTGGTATGCCGATTACCTTACAATTGGGCAAAGCGTTGCCGATTTGCTCCAGAGCTTGCTCGTCCTCTTCAAGTCCCAGCAGAGGCACAAGAACCAACTTGCCGACATGCAAGAAATTGATGTAAGCCCAGTTGCGGGTATGAATCCTCTTGGTTTTGTAATACAAAAGAATGACATCAAAGTGTCTTTCCAATGCCACACGGAAACGATTGTAATAACGAGTCGAAATGTCGCCATAGTTTGTGATTATGACTTTGCCATCACCTGCAAAATGGACGATGCCGTCGCTGTGGCCAAAGGTCTCTTGACGGTCCCAAGGCAGATACACCACATCGCATTGAAAAGCATCCTTTAGGATCCTATCCACCTCGTTAACCGATTTGTTCCTGTTTTCAGCAAAGACCTTCTCGGTCATCACGATGGAGTTGCCGCATTTCACGACGTTGCCACCATCCAGAATCAGGTCTATTGTGACAGAGTTTTGCAGCACATGGGTCAGACGGTTCTGACTGGCTTGAAGCACGGCTTCAGGATTGGTTTGAAGACGGAGGCCAGTTTTGTCTTGTAGATAATTAGGTGTGTATCTATAGGACACGAAACGGTCTTCCTCTATCTGTATCGGCATGAAATCGCGGCACCAAATATCCTTGGTTTCTGAAAGGTAGACATAGCGAACCCCATTTGCTTCCAAGGCTTCAGCAATGTGCTGGTTCAAGGTTGGGCATTTCTTCGGCAGGAGGTCGGAGAAATAAACTGTGTTGGTGAGGTTGTCGGTGAGCATATCAGTGTTTTTGGGGAATTACTATTGCCGAATCATCCAAGAATGCACCAGGGATTTGTTCAATGAAATCAAATAATATCTCCATAATTTGTTCTAACTTTTCATAAGGAAACAATATACCAGCGGAATGAAGGTGGTTTTGTATAGAAACACATGCGTCGCCAAAATACACATTGTTGCCGAAGCCCACTTCTATATCCCAATAATACGCAAATCCTTCATTGATTTCATACCAAACATCGTCAGGAAGTTCATAATCAATCTTGCTTAAAACGACTTTGTGCAAGACGGGTTCGGAAAAAGCATCTTCCATTAAAGGTGATGTCAATTCTTTGATATTTGTCTGCATATAGCATTGTTTTATTGATGTTTCCTAATGAGTCTCTTATAATATGATGATCTCGCTTGTTTCCATAAATCTTCGGTGTTATCATAAAAAGCCAATTGAAAAATCCCGTCTTTATTTGTCCCTTCCGAAATGGAATCGAAATCTTTTTGACCAAGGTAACGGTACGTTGCCTTTAGAGTTCGGTTGCGTTGCTGTGGAGCAGATGCCAACTTTGGCATATTTCCACCTTTACAAGAGTTCAACATTTTATTCATACATGTGAGTGGACCAGATGTGAGTTCTTCTTTTCCATCAACCACCTCTACAATACTTCTGATTAATATTCCTCCGCCATAGCCGGATTTCTTTCCATTGACTTTTAGCAAATGACTGTCGAAACAAATGTCAACACCGCTAAGGTGATAGAAAAGATCTCCTGCTCTGTAACCATCCCTTTCGTAGGTCACCTCGTTCCAGTCGGAATGAAATCGGGCTTCATCATAATAATAGAACTCAATCTCCGCAAAATAAAAGAAAGATTGGCCGCATTGAATGCAGTAATTTTGAAATAGCTCTTCTGCAATGTTTCTAAAGGATTCTTGAATGTTGCTTTCATTCATGTCCTCGCATTTTCTCTGGATTTCATCTATACTATTCATAGGTTTGAGTTTAGAATTCGTGGCAAAAGTAGAAAGTTCAATTGGATGCATTGCAAGAAAACTTGTTAAACTTTGTTAAAAAATTTCGAATATTTATTTACAACATAAATAACTATTTGGTTATTCTTTGGTTTTAAAACTATTATAAATCAGAAATATATAATCAGGGCGCGGCTTCGGATAGGTTGGTAACCGCTCTCGGAACCACTCCCCTGAAACAGGTGACTGGTTTAAACTTCAAAATGTCAATCATCAACCGCAAATGCAATTCAATAACTATGTCTATAAATGACGCGTTGCTCATGGTCGGATAGCCAATCGCACATCTCTATCGTTCCCTCACCGTCAAGCTCGTTGCTGAAAATGGCGAGATGGTCGTCGCTTAGGGCTCGGTCGAACATGATGGCGTTCCATTCGGTTCCGTCGCCCGATCTCCTGTTTCCTAACGGCTTGCAGCCCTTATAGTGTTTCATCGGTGAATTTATAGGTCCATTGTCTGTTCTAAAACCGAGAACAAATCGGTCGGCTGTGAAGCAAAGCATGTTGACGATGAAAAAACGATATCCTTTATATAGTTCGTCGCCAGGCCGCATTCTAACGATAGCTTCTTCAGATGTGTCATTGATAGCCCAGCCTTCTATATAGGATGCTCGGGAACAACCTAATTTAGCCCACCGTATCTTCTCTTCGGGTATTTCGGGATGGCAAAGGATTTCAACGGACAAGTAATAGTTGATCAAAGAACGCAAACGTACATCCATGGAGTCCATATTCAGCCTGATAGCTGTGATATGGAAATCGTCTTCAGGCTTTTCATACAAAAGGGACTTGACAATTCTTTTTGCCAGTTGCTTCTTGAAATCTATGCTGGCAAAGATGGAAGACGTGACGTTTTGACTGCATTCATTTCGATTATGAATCCAATCGCAGAATTCATCGTACTGTTTTGCTATGTCGGGTGCGACATTGTCGGCTATATAGTTAGAGATTTTGTTGTCCATAACTTCATTTATAATTGCAAAAATAACGACTTTTCGCGAAACAGCACTAAAATTGTCAAACGTAAACGTAAAATGCAAATGATTTGCACTTTGGCTATAGGAGATACCTTTTTAATAAATAAAATTTGTCACTCCGTTCTTTGACATGCTCTGTTTGCGGATTTTAACCATACTACTTCCTCACCATCACCTTCACCACGGCTCCTTCTGCAGTCTTGATGAGGTACATTCCTTCTGAAAAGTCGCTTAAATCAATCTGGTTCACGCCTTTTTTCACTTGACGAGTCGCCATAATGCGGCCTTGCAGGTCGATAATCTGGAGGTTTGAGTCCGTTTCCACCTCGATGCTGCATATTCCGTTGGTGGGGTTGGGCCAGAGGCGGAGGACTGGGGACTCGGGTTCGGCCAGGCCGACATTGCCCCCGTTGCCTTGGGTGAAGAACTTGTGGATTTCATTTAAATAGCTGATGTCGTACTGGTTCTCGTTGAGATACCAGGTGTGGTTGCCGCCTATGACCTTGATGTGTTGCACCTCGGCTTCACCCTCGTAGGTGTAGCGCACAAAAAGCAGTCCGTCGTTGTGCAGGTCGGGAAGGGTGTCGATAGTGGCTTCATCCGTGCAATGGTTGGCGTTTTTCCAATAGTTGAGGATGGCTTCCACACTCAATCCGAGGTTGCTCCCAAAATACTGTGAGTTGCCGTCATAGCCCACCACAGGGTCGGAGGTGCCGTGAATGTGCAGTATCTTGACGGGAGCCACTGGCGTATGGGTAGCCATCGTATGTGTGATGAGTCCGCTGACAGGGGCACAGGCCGTGATGCGGTCGCCGTGCTCGATGGCCATACGGTGGGTCATGAAACCGCCCATCGAGAAGCCTGTGAAGAAGACGTTGTCCAAGTCGATAGGATACTGTACGGCCAAGGTGTCGAGCAAGGCCATCAGGAACCCTGAGTCGTCGATGGAGCTGTTTGTCAGCGCCGCGTTCCACATGGTGTAGCCGGATTGTGCGAGAGCCTGCGGCACCACCATCGTCCAGTTGTACGTATCAGCAATCTGCTGGAAGTGGAACTCGTTGTCCAAGCGGGTGATGTTGTCGCCCAAGCCGTGCAGGAAATACACGATCGGCGTCTCCGCTTTGTATTGCGTAGGAGTCCTTACCAAATATTCGCGCTGAACGCCTTGCCATTCAAAGTGTTGAATCTGAGCCCGAACCGATGTCATCAACATCGAGAGTATCAGGATAAAAAAGCATCTTTTTGCCATAATGTGTCCGATTTTAAGGTTTACGATTGCAAAAGTAGGACTTTTTTCGTTATTTTGCCGTCAAATCAATGCAATATGAAAAAGATTCTAATTAGCCTCATCGTCATTATGTTCGGGGCAACTGCCTTTGGGCAACATACGCTCATTTATCATAGCTACGCCAAAGACGTGGAGGATGGCGACACAACTTGGATGGAGGTTATAGAGCGGCAGGGATGCCTGAAAGTCAGCAATCACGGCAACGAAGTGAAGAACCCTATTCCTGGCTATGCCGAAAGCGTCACATACGTCAGCTATGGAGAGGACTCGGTTTACACCCTACTGCAATACCCTGACGCAGGCTATTATAGTGCCTATGCTTTCACGAATGACGATGTCACCTTCAGCGAAGAAGGGAAGGAGAAAGTGCTGGGTTACGCCTGCACAAAATACAAGACCAGCATCAACTCGAACACCATCGAGGTATGGATGACCGACAAGCTGGGCTTTGAGGCGACCCCAATGCCGGGACTGGGGCGGCTGAATGGCGTAATGGTGCGTTGCATGAGAAACGGCATCTATGTCACCGACTTGAAAACGATGAAGAAAACCAAGCTGGCTCAGGACCTCATCCCTGAAGACAAAGGCGAGAGAAAGACCTCGCGCGAGTTGAGCCAGATTCGCAAGGACAAACTTGTGATGCGTATCCCTGTGTTTAAGGAGGATCAGATTCATTTCTCAGACTATGAACCTTTTATGGGGGAGATTCCCTTTGATACCACGATGCATTTCAGTCATGGGACAGTCATCGTGAAGCGAGTGAGCCTACCGGAACTTCCTGAGCATTACCAGCTCTTTGCTGAGCTCCATCAGCGTTCCAACGGCGATGCTTACGACCGCACAGCTTCTGTCTTTGTGATTCCAACGGAGAAGGCCCATAGCTTCCTCGACGGCTTGATGTTAGGCGTGGAGACACTGCCTGTTTTCAATGGTCGCGACGACAAAGAATATCAAGGCATTAAAGCAGAGAAGGACTACTTGCCTCCTGTCGAGTTGGTGCGTTTCTTCACCTCGTTTGGAGCAGGCCATTTCAACGACAAGGTACAGATTGACGGACTGAAATGGACAGAAGAGAACTACTACAAGCAGGAAGTCAGCGAGTTGCGCGACCGTCTGCAAGGCGATGTGCTCATTGGGGCTTTCATCGGCAACTACGACAAGGGTGGGCATATTGTCTCTTTGGACCTTCTGGCTTATCCGGGTGACTATGAATGGGACGAGGCCCCTTGTCGCCAGCATTCCGTTCCGTTGTTCAACACCTGCAATGTGATGGAGATGTCGGGACAGAACTACGGTCGGCTGTTTGCCACCGATAGCCTTGAGGTTGAGTTTGAGATTCCCGAAGGCGCTGAAGACGTGCGTCTGCGCTACATCAGCACAGGTCACGGGGGCTGGGGCGGCGGCGACGAGTTCAACCCCAAGGAGAACGCTATCTATATTGATGGAGTGAAGACCTTCACCCACACCCCTTGGCGTTGCGACTGTGCCACCTTCCGCGACCAAAACCCCGTTTCGGGCAACTTCTGGAACGGCGTCTCCTCGTCCGACTATTCCCGCTCAGGCTGGTGCCCAGGAACGGCTACCAATCCTGTCTATTTCGACCTCAGCTATTTGAAGCCTGGCAAGTATACTTTACGCATCGCCATCCCACAAGGCAAAGACGAAGGCGGCAGTTTCAGCCATTGGATGGTGTCAGGAGTATTGTTGTATGGGATGCCGGATAGTAATGTAAGGGGAGAATGATGGAGCTATCCTTTTTTTCCCTACCTTTGCAGCCCCAAAACGGTAAGCGATGATTTCTATCCAGAACTTGAGCATGCACTTCACGGGTGAAGACCTCTTCACCGACATCTCTTTTCTCATTCGTGAGAAGGACCGCATCGGATTGGTGGGTAAGAATGGCGCTGGAAAGACCACGCTGCTGAAGCTCATCTGCGGACTGGAACAGCCCTCGAAAGGGGATATCGCCATCCCGCAAGGGGTTACCATTGGCTACCTGCCACAGGAGAAGAACGTGAATAGCCCCAATACCGTCCTGGATGAGGCCCTCTCGGCTTTTGACGAGTATCACCGGCTGGAACGTGAGTCGGAGCGCCTGCAACAGGAGCTGGCTGACCGCACCGACTACGAGAGCCCCCAGTACGAGAAGCTTATCGTGAAGCTGAACAACTTGAACGATAGAATCCACCTCTTGGGTGGCAACAGCATAGAGGGCGAGGCGGAGCGCATCCTGGTGGGCTTGGGCTTCGAACATGATGATATGCTGCGCCCTATGCGTGAGTTCAGCAATGGATGGCAGATGCGCGTGGAGCTGGCCAAGATATTGCTGAAGAAACCCAACCTGTTGCTGCTGGACGAGCCTACCAACCACCTCGATATTGAATCTATTCAATGGCTCGAAGGTTTCCTCAAGTCTTACTACGGAGCCATTTTGATGGTCTCGCACGACCGCGCCTTTTTGGATAACATCACCATCCGCACGGTGGAAATCTCGAACGGCAAGGTGTACGACTACAAGGTGCCTTATTCCGATTACGTGGCGTTGCGCGAGGAACGTGTCGACATGCAACGCTCGGCTTACGAGAACCAGCAGCGTGAGATTAAGAACATCGAGGCGTTCATCGAGCGTTTCCGCTACAAGGCCACCAAGGCGAAACAGGTGCAGAGCCGCGTGAAGATGCTGGAGCGGATGGAGGAGATTGAGATTGACGACATTGACAGTACGGCCATCCATTTCAAGTTTCCGCCTGCACCGCATTCAGGTACCGTGACGCTGGAGCTGAACCACGTGGGCAAGTCGTATGGCGACAATGTTATCCTCAACGACATCAACCTGTTGATACCGAGAGGGGAGAAGATTGCATTCGTGGGACGCAACGGCGAGGGTAAGTCCACTTTGTCGAAAATCATCTGCGGCGTACTCGACCATGAGGGCGAGGTGAAGCTGGGTCACGAGGTCAAGATTGGCTATTATGCCCAGAACCAGCAGGATATGCTCGATATGAACAAGACGGTGTTTGAGACCTTAGACGATGTGGCGGTAGGGGAGATGCGACTGAAAGTGAAGGCTCTGTTAGGCTCCTTCCTCTTCCGTGGCGACGATATCGACAAGAAGGTGAAGGTGCTCTCGGGCGGCGAGAAGGCCCGTCTGTCGTTGGCCAAGATGCTGCTTTTCCCCACCAATTTGTTGGTGCTTGACGAGCCTACCAACCACTTGGATATGCTCTCGAAGGACATCTTGAAGAACGCTCTGATACAATACGACGGTACGCTAATCATCGTCTCGCACGACCGTGACTTCCTGCAAGGACTCACCAACAAGGTTTATGAGTTCCGCAAACCACATATCAAGGAGTATATCGGCGACATTTACGACTTCCTGGAACAGAAAAACCTCAACCATCTGAAAGAGCTTGAGATCGCCGCCAAGCAGCAGACCCAGAAAGCCGCCGAGCCGGTCTCGCAGAACAAGATAAACTACGAGCGCAAGAAGCAGATTGACGCCAAACTGCGCAAGGTGGACAAGGAGATTCAACGTCTAGAGACGGCTATCAGTAAGCTGGAAGCCGAACTCGCTGAGCAGGACGCCATCATGGCTAACCCCGCTGAGCATCCCGAGGTGAAGGTGGACAACGACTGGTACTGGGCTTACGGCAAGAAAAAAGAGGAGCTACAGGCGCTGTTGGACGACTGGGAGCTGAAGCAGATGGAGCGCGAAGAGGTGATGGCGGAGTATGAGAAATAGGATGTGATAAAGTGCTGTCAAGTACAAAATTTTCAGACATAACAACACTTTATCTGCAAAAAATGTTTGATAGCGTGCTGTTAAGTCGATTTTTTATGGACTTAACAGCATGTTATCGTGACTCTTTGAACAATTCATCCATCTTCACTTCCGATTGGATGTTATTCCAATATGCATTATGAGCGACACCGTATGTGGTAATCATGGTAAGGTGGATAGCCTTGCGGGTTTTGGTAACTTCCTGAAACACAGACTTACGTCTCCGAAGTTTGTTGTCTTCCTCCTTGTCAATCCGATAAACGTCGTCCGAAAACTTCATTTCACAAAGATTGATGATACCATCGTTACGGTCCAAAAGCAAGTCGATTTGCACGCCTTCGTGTTCTTTTGTGGCTTCGACGTGCCACGATTGAGCGTTACTGATGACCCCAGCGATACCTAATGCGGCCTTGATTTGTGGCAGATGCCACAAGCAGACCCGCTCGAAGGCCAATCCAGCCCATGCTGTATGGATTGGAGCCGATAAGTTGTTGCTCCAGAAGTGATTGTCGTGCTGGTAGTTGTTCTCGATATAGCGGAAATAGAACAAGGTGAAATGGTCCATCAGTTGATAAATCGCCTCGCGTTTTTTCTTGCCAATGACCTGATATTTACGGATGAAATTGCATTTCTCCAACTCCTCGGTCGCTTGTGTGAAAACCTTATTGTCGTCAAGCCCTGTGTTTTCGAGCAGTGCTTTTCGGGTCATCCCCGCTTTTTTGGTTGCCAAAGCAGTAACGATGGAAATGTATGGTGCAGGTCGCTTGAACAGGGAGGCATAGAGAGCATCGAATTCGTCTGCAAGGCGCCCGTCCTCTTCAAAAAACAGACGGTCGATGTTCTGTGCTAGGCTTTCATTACGTCGCAAAAGGCTCCAATAATAAGGTATGCCGCCCAAGATCATATAGGTTTCCACAAGGTCTTTTCTTGTCATGCTGAGTTTGAGTGACCGAGCCAATTGTTCACATTCATTGAGGCAGAATGGTTGGAGGTAAATCTTGTCTGTTAATCGATTATGCAGTCCACCGTGATCTCGGATGATTTTTTTGATAATCCACGAGGTGGCACTACCACAAACGACGAGGACGATATCTTTACGCATATTGGCCCAGCCATTCCAGAAATGCTCCAAGGCGCTGATGAGTTGTGACTTGGGCGTATCCATCCAGGGCAGCTCATCTAAGAAGACCACTTTTTTCTTGTCGGGAGATTGCTCCAATACCATCTCAAGCATGTGGAAAGCCTCAAACCAGGTGCGTGGTATCTTGCAGCGTTTCAGTCCGGCCTTGCGCAACGACTCTCGAAATTCTGTCAGTTGTTCTTTTTTTGGGGCGTTGGCTACACCTGTATGATAAAACGAGAAGTGGTTTTCGAAAGTTTCTTTGATGAGATAGGTTTTGCCTACGCGTCGCCGTCCATATACGGCGCAGAATTGTGATTCGTCCTTGTCGAGCAGTTCGAGCAGCTCATCTCTTTCCTTGTTGCGTCCAATCAGCATGATGATGTTTTTTTTCGTTCAATGCTGCAAAGGAACGAAATTATTTCAGATTATCTGCTGTTAAGTCGAAATTTTTTAAACTTAACAGCAAATAATAAATAAAAAAACATAAGATAATGTGCTGTTAAGTCGTTTTTCAAAGTACTTAACAGCAAGTTATCATACTATTTTCCGTGATTTGTATGGATAGATGTGCATCGGTTGCTCAAAAATGTGTTATTTTTGCCCCGTAAACATGAGTCAAATGTTCTTCCAACCACGCATAGGGCAGCATTATCAAGAGGGCTTTAAGGGTTATCGAACCCTTGTGCTGGGTGTCAAGCACCATTGCACACTAAAACATTGCCGCTTTTATGAGGATTGCGTCCATCAGAAAAACTGTGCACTTTATGATGCAGTTTGCCCTGCGTATGGCGACCGCCACGACTTGCGCCTTTCACAAAGCAATCAAATTGAAATTGATGCTTTTTTGGAAGAGTATGACCACTATCCTGCCTATTCCTATTTTACAAAATTGATGTTGGGCAAATCGGACGATTGCACCGAGGCTGAGAAAGAAACGTTTTGGGAGCAGGTGACTTTTGCCAACTACCTTCAATATTTCTGTCCTTCGCCGCAAGTGCTTGAATATAAAGAGGATGGTTCGACCTATCGGATTGAGGACTGGAATGCTTTCATGGAATTGCTGGACACTTTACTCCCCGAAGTGCTTCTGGTGTGGAACTCAGCCTTGAAAACGCTGTTGGACAAGAAAATTGCCGAAGGCGAAATCGAAGGTTTGACCCATTTCGATGATTTCCATTCCGAGACGTTGACCATCAACCGCTATTTATATAAGGTGCATCCAAAAAACACACCCGAAAAGCTATTTAAGGCATTTCAACTTGAGTTTAGTGCGGATTTGAACGATTCTAAAACCGCTCGACTGATGCTTAACGCCTTGCAGAAAGCGCGTTTCCGCCAGTTTGTGCCCGCTAAAGAATTAGAGATTACCTCCGCTATGGTGGAATGGGTGAGTGGCAGTATTTGGGATGAAAGTTTAGCTATCTATCTCGTTAGCTTGTTACAGAAGGATTTGGATTTGGATATGCATGTAAGTCCTTTTGAATCAGAAATAAAGAAGTCAGCTAAAGGATGTCGTGTGGCTTCTTCATTTTTGTTGGAGTTCATGGAGACTCAAGCCATTAATTTAGGAGATACACAACTGGAATTGTCATGGTTTAGATTGGGAAAGTTTTGTCCGTCAGAAGAACTTGATGTAGCTGTTGTTTACCTTTCCAACACAAATGATGCGTTCAAACTGCTTCTTGAATTATTGAATGGTGATGGTTTGAAGAGGGTTTTGGCTCTGGTGAAAGTGGAAAATTGCGATAAACTGCTGCCAGATGTCGTTGTGAATGAAGGTTTGTACCGCATTACTGAAAAAGGCGATGCGCTATTGTTGGAAATCGGCAATGTGTCTTGTGAAAAGGTTGGGCTGGTGTGTGAGGGTAAAACATTGTATCTTCGCCGTAGTAACCTTCAGCATGGACAGTCTTTACGCCCATCGGATTACATGTCGTCAAAAATGACGATGCGAGAGTTGGAGGCATTGGTTTACAGTGTCTTCAGAAGATCGTCAGTGTCGGTCCACACCGCCAAGGGCGAGCGTGATTTGGCGGAGTTGCTTGGCGGATTGCTGCACAAGGGTGTTGCTTGTCGAAGCGGTAAGCGCCTGAAATCCATACAAGGGAAGGCGGGACAAGTTCTTTTCCACGGCTTGCATCTTTCAGGGCTTTCATGGAGCGAGTTGGAAGGTCTGTTTGCCGACAACAACATCGCGAAAAACGCCAATCCAAAAAAAGTCGCCAAGCTGCTTGAAAGCAATTCGACTACAATCCAGTATTATCGCAATTTGTTCGGATTGTAGTTTGCATACGATTTGTTACGATTTCAAGATGTTGTATTTCAGAATACTTAGTGGCTCCCTATTTTCCAAATAGAGGCTAATGAGGACTTTCTGTATTTTTGCGGATGCTAAATTAAATTGAATTAAAACCTAATAAAATGATGAAACTATCTAAAATGCTGATGATGGCAATGTTTGCGCTGCTATTGGCCTCTTGTGGACCAGGTTCTGACAAGTCTGCACAAAAGACTACTCCTGACCCCGACAAGATGATGGACGAATTATTGGTCGCTGGAAGAGCTGGCAACTGGCAAAAGGTTCTTGAACTTGACGAGGAGATTAACAAACAAAAGATGACCACCGAACAGGCTTTTCGGTTTTTCAATGAAATCCAGCCGAAATACTATGCTTTGGGTTATGAAGGTGGTGAACAGGGCGATTGGTGGGATGAGAACGGCACTATGTATGAGGAACAAGATGTTGTTGAACAAGTTCAACCAGCACCATCCCAACCTCAAAAGCGTCCTGACCCTGTTTATTTGTACTATTGCAAGTTTTGTCGCGCATTGGTGAAAGCCACGGAGTGGAACAAACCTGGGCCTAATTCGGGTCGCTGCACCCAAGGTTATCACATGTGGATGAAGGTTTGCGAATATGGCACACAGCATGGATTCCGCTGCTCGACATGCGGCCTTGAGGTGACCACAGACTCCAGACCCTACAACGGCAATAGTTGTACTCGTGGTGACCACCAATGGAGGCAGATTTATTGAAGAAATGCAAGCAGTCTACGAAAAAATTGTCTGGATGTCTTGCGACAACGAAAAAATTGTACATTTGCAGTGTCGCTTTGGCGGCAGACATAGAGAAAGTCGTTTTTCTGACGAGGCATTGATTCGGCGAATCTGGTAAATTTCAAGAATCAGAGTGTGAGTTCGGGAAAGCGGTTCTTGACCCATTAGGGCGTGGACTGCTTTTCGCTTATCCTCTGATTAAGGTTTACCAGAGCCTGCCGAACGGGATGGGATGAAATAAGGGACGCGCTCTTTTTTGTTTGGTTGCTTTAGCGATAGGAGAAGTCGAAAAACTTAAAGACATATAAATCAATTGTTAATAACTATGGAAAATTGTGACAAGAACATCGTTGGGAATCAAAACGGCAAGCAAAAATGCGGAAAAGAACGTTTTTGGATTAAGTTTTCATCAAACGGATGGTTTAAGGAAGTCGGAATTAAATCAGAAGTGCCAAAGCCAGAACAAGATTGGAATCGTAATATTTATTTTGATACGTTTGAAGAAGCCGAGAGTTTTGAAAGGAAACTAAAAGATTTGATTTTGGCCGAATATCCAAGAGCAAAAGAAGAAGGTTGGTTTGACTGAGTATAAATGAACAAACTTACGTTAAATAGAATCATTCTTTGTTTCATCTCTTTGCTTGCTTTGTTGTCTTGTAAGAATGAACAAAGTAGTCTTTGGATAGAGACCAAAGAAGGTTTTCTTGTTTATATGAAACCTTCTATCTTGAATTGTACTTATTCATGGGAAGGCCCTACTTTTGAGAATTTGGCTAATGGCAAGGGTCAGTTATTTGTTATTGATAGTATAGGTAATGTTTCTACTGAGTATATTGAAGCATATTATGGTGCCGTTGATAAGGATTTAATAACATCTGTCAAAAGCGGAGGAAATTATATTGGTTCTTTAGATGCTGAGGGTAATATGTCAGGTTTCGGAGTTCTGATAGAAAAAGATAATTTGTTCATTGGAAACTTTGTACAAGGAAAACCTGACGGGGAGCTAAAACAATATAAGGAAGGCAAACTGTTTTATGAAGGGCATTGGAAAAATGGAAGTTTTGATGGAGAAGGTACACTTTATAAAAAAGATGGGTCAATTAGTAGTGGCGAGTGGGAGAATAATAGACTTGTTTCTTCGAAGGTGGATGTGGAATTGCCATCAGGTAGATATATTGGTAATGTAAAGGATGGTAAACCTTCATCTTATGGTGAGATGTATTATAGTAATGGCGGTAAATACGTTGGCCAGTGGGAGGAAGGAAGATGGTCGGGCGAAGGCTATTTTGTGAGTTCAAGTGATAGCATCAACGGCGAATGGGAAGCTGGTAAGTTGAATGGTCATGCCTTCGTGTCAACTCAAGACTTTTCGTATGATGGCAATTGGATAGGCAATGCTCCTGATGGTTTTGGATTTGTCGTTTTTTCAGATAGCACATATTATGATGGTGCTTGGGAGTACGGTCGTAGAAATGGATATGGCGGTCTTATTGCATCAAATGGTGATAAATATTTCGGCGATTGGGAAAACGATTTGTTTGACGGTCTGGGTTCATACGAGTTCTCAAATGGTGATTATTACGAGGGGGAATGGAAAGAGGGCTTGCAGAATGGAGAAGGAAAATATGTTTCCGAACAGTTTGTTTATTTTGGAAACTGGGAAGAAGGATGGATGAATGGAAAAGGGACAATTCAATTTGCTAATGGAGATGTTTATGAAGGAAATTTTGTTGAGAATGAGCGTTATGGTGAAGGTGTTTATCAATTTGCTAATGGGAATGTATACGAAGGCGAATTTGTAGATGATAAGTTTCACGGATTGGGAAGATTCTCTTTTAATGATGGTAGTGTATATGAGGGTGAATTCTTTGAGGGGAAAATAGATGGAGATGGTACTCTAGTGCTTATCATGGAAGATGATACTCTTGCCATCACGGCTAATTGGGATGGTAGTGACCAATTTCCTAATTGTGCCAGTATGTTATTCTCAAACGGTGATTTGTATGAAGGTGAAATAGTTAATGGACAGCCTACCAATAATGGAATATGGACAAATATTCGAGAAGAGGAAGAAAGTGGATTCGTAAAATCCCTGAAGAAGGCTAACGAATATTATGAAGCACATCGAAAAACCATTGACCGAGCGGTAATGATTACAAGCGTGGTATTGGTTGCTGTTACAGTTGTGGCTTCAGCAGGATCTGCTGCTCCAGCGCTTGTAGGGGTGAGTTCTACACTCAAAAGTATATCTAAGGTGGCAAATGTAGCAAACGAAGTGCTAAATACTGCCGATGCAATAACTTCCATTGTTTCTTCAAGTGTGGATGGAGATTGGGCAACGGCAGCTGTAGAGGTCGCTATTAATGCAGCATTTATTGCTGCACCAAAAGTTGCCCCATTATTGAAAAAGCCAGCTAGAAAAGTTGGAATTGTGCTTAGCAAAGCTGCAAAGACTGCCGCAAAGCCATTGCGAATAGGTGTCGTAAAAATCTCTAAATCGAAGGCTTTCAAAAAGATAGTTACTATTACGAGAAAAGACGGAGCTTTGCAAAAAACAATTTGTAAGGCAAGTAAGAAACAGGTAAGGGAATCAGCAAAAAAACCAGCAAAGAAATTTGAGTCCAAGTATCTTAAGAGTCTGATGAATAAGACTCTTATTAACAAGAAGTTAGAACAGATTCTTGCAAAAGGACCGATTAAACTAACTAAGAAGGAATTAGAACTGCTAAAAAATGAACCTTGGCAGCTTAATGAAATAATCAAAAAGTATGCTGGTGACGAAAAAAATTTCCAAGAGTTCTTTATTCGGTTGTCAAAGGGTGATATGGCTCAGGCAAAATCGTTGCTGGATGACAAAGCAATATGGAATAATATTAGAGACAAAATTCGTCCCGGTGGTTATCATGAATGGTTGATGACGTCCAATTTTACTGATTTTCTTACAAACCCTAAGTGGGGTAATGATGGACCATACCTTTGTTTGGCTTTGACAGACTTTGTGCAAAGGACAGAAACGGTTTTATTTAAGACGGGAGGAGGGCATGTTAGTAAGCAATTATCGTCGTCTGAAGCGCGAAAAGCTTCCGTTGCTTTTCACAATGGATTAAGTCAAGTAATTAGTCAGTGCTCATCAAAAGAAGAGTTGTTCTCTGCGGTTAGGAAATATGCAAAGGAACAATTGACGGAAGAGTCATATAAGGAATTTGAGCAAGTATTAATCAAAGTATTATCATAAAAATCATAAAGTTATGAATGACCAAAAGAAAACTACTAAGAAAAGCAAAAGGAATTGGCTAATAGGCGGTATTAGTACTGCGATTGTTGGACTAGGTATCACAGGTGCCATTATCTTTGGAAATCAAAAATCTTCCATAGAGGGATTTGAAGAGAACTTAATAATAGACGATTCTGTATCAGTTGAAATGACAGAGCCCGTCCAACTTTTTGATATTTCCCAAGCGATAGCAATTAGCAATGTCGCCGCCCCTGAAACGGCAAGTGATATTGAATCTTTTAAGAGATTGATGGAAAGGAATAGACAAGAGGCTGCCTCGACGAATGAAGGTAAAATTGTGATTCCAAAGATTATGTTGTTCTTTGATTTCAACTCGGCCGAATTAAATGCTTCTTCGTTGGCTTTGTTGGAAGAGTATGCAAGAGCGTTTGCCGAAACGAACCAAGAAGCACATATTCAAGTAGAAGGTTTTGCTTGTAATATAGGAACAAAAGAAGCTAATGATTTTATTTCTAGAAAAAGAGCAGAAAATGTCCAAAAAGTTTTGGAACAAAATGGTGTTCCAGAGAAATGTATTGAAGTGAAGTGGTATGGAAAATCGAGAAACTCTGAGTTCAAGTATGAATCTTTGAGTCAGTATAGAAGAACAGAAGTTTCTATTAAATAATCAATGCCAAATATTATAGTTAAATCTTGCCCCTGCTGCCAAACCGAAATCAAATTGTTCACACTTCCAAAGGGAACAATGACAGACCCTGCACCAGCCAAGGCGCGGCTTTTCGTTGTCAAGCCATGCCCAAATTGTGGCAAAAAAGTCATCTTTTGGGTGGGTTGGAAAACAGGTGCTGAAATAGTCTAAAAATCAGTTCACAAAGTTGTAATCCACAAAGATGTGAACTAATGAAATCTTAATGATTCAGTCCTTCTTTTCACTCACCACAACCACATTTTCATCATTCAGGCGCACTTTAAGCCAGCGTTCTATGCGGTCGTGTAGGGTGCTGTCAATGGGTTGCTCGCAGCTGATGATAGCCACAACCTTCTCGTTGGCTTCGGTATCATTGGCAGCGATTGATGCACCCTGTGTCAAGCTGAGACTTGTGATTTCGGGATATTGTGCAAACAGCTCCCGCGAAATGGCCTGCACGGGAATCTCCTTGGCTTTGTAGTCGGACAGTTTGGCCTCAAGGCTGGCGATGCTGTCTCTCAGTATGCCGATTTGTCTGTCGTTATACTCGTAGATGCCTCTAAGGATTTCGGCCTCCGAAAGGTTCTCACGTACGATGGTGGCGTCTTCACGGAAGATAATCTGGTTGCGGGTGATGCCGTATTCCTCCGCACACGTATACAATCTTTCCTTGTCTTCGGTTGAGGGTCTCTCACCTGCGAGGAAAAGTTCAAGGGTAGATGCCTTGCGCGAATAGGTGGCTTTGTAGTCGTAGATGTGACACTTTCCCATGTTCTTGTTTTCCGTCACCACCCGCTCGGCATGGATCTCGAAGTTGTTCTCCTTGATGACGTTGATGGCGGTGAGGATGCTGGGGACGATGACAATGAGGAGGATGATATACACCAAGCTTTTGGGCAGGGATTTGTGGGTTTCGCCCGAGAGGGTCTCTACTTTGGGGAAACGGAAATACTTCACAGCGGCAAAGGTGGCGAGGGCGATGAAGATGCTATTGATGAAGAAAAGGTAGAGTGCACCGAAGATGACATGACCTTTCCAGATGGAGATGCCGTAGCCCACAGTACATAAGGGCGGCATAAGGGCGGTGGCGATAGCGACACCTGAAATGACGGTGCCTTTGTCCTTGCGCGAGATGGCGATGATGCCGGCCAGACCACCGAAGAGAGCAATCAAGACATCATAGATGGTGGGGTTGGTACGGGCCAACAGTTCCGAAGGATTGGCAAGACTTAGGGGACTGAGCAGGAAGAATAGCGTCGAGGCGATGATGCTGATGACGACCATCACGGTGAAGTTTTTCAGCGATTCTTTCAGCAGGTGGTAGTCCTCGGTGGCGAGACCTAGTCCGAAGCCAAGAATGGGGCCCATCACGGGTGAGACCAACATGGCGCCGATGATGACGGGGATGGAGTTGACATTCAAACCCACCGAGGCGATGACGATGGCGCAAGCCAGAATGAAGACGTTGGTACCCTTGAAGGCGATGCCCTTTTTAATCGAAGCACTGGCGTTAGCGTAGTCAATTTCGTCTGAAAAGTGGAGGATAACTCTGAGGTATCTGAGGATTCTATAGAAGAAAACTTTCATAAAGAGGTCTGTTTTGAATAATTGTTTGCAAAGAACTGCAATTTTCTTGAATTGCGCAAGACTGTACTGAAAATTCAGTTGAAATTATCGTCTGACAAGACATCTGAAAGCAATGAGCATGGGGAAGATTTCGACGCGGCCTAAGAGCATAATCAGCATGGCGACAATCTTTTGGAAACCAAGCAACCCAGCGTAGTTGTTCATGGAGCCGACTTCACCAAATCCCGGTCCAACGCTGCCCATGCAGGCAATGGAGGCCGACAGCGAGGTCTTAAAGTCCATACTGATGGCAAATACGATGGTGCCCAAGGCAATGATAAGGAAATAGAGCCCCATGAAGGTGATAATTGAGGTGACGTTTTGCTCGGTTTTTATCTGGTCGTCCAATTTGATGCGGTTCACGTTGTTGGCTCCGATGAGCGAATCCGTCAATCCTTTCAGGCTTTTGATGACGATGACAAAACGGTCCATCTTCATGCCTCCTGAGGTGGAGCCTGAGCAACCGCAAACAAGGGAGCATAGCATCAGAACCGCAATGCAGCCCATTGGCCACAGGTTGGTGTCGGCAGTGGCAAAGCCCGTTGTGGTGGAAAGCGAGCAGACTTGGAAGGCTGCTAAACGAAAGGCTTCCAGGAATGAGGGACAAAACCCGCTGAAGTATAGGTTGGCAGTGACGACAAGGGTGGCGATGACGACAAGTATCAAAAACCATCGGATAACTTGTGAGTTGAAGATGTTTTTTTGACTACGGCTGTCGGGCCAGATCGTTGAGAACAGCAGACTGAAATTGGTGGCCCCCAGCAGCATGGCAACGATAAGGACAGCCTCCACCATATAGTTGTCATAAAACGCTACGCTGAGGTTCTTGGTGCAGAAACCGCAGGTGCTGCAGGCCGACATGGCTAAGGTGACTGCATCAAACCAGGGTATTTTGGTGAGCTTGAGCGCGAGAGCTGAAGCCAAAGTGATGATGACATAGACAGCAAGCATCCTGTAGACAAAGAACTTTCTGCGTCCGCCGTAATAGGATTTAGCGAGGTCCGACAACTCGACGCTGGCCAGGATGGAGTGACGGTCGTGTTGCGCTGAGATGACCAAGGAAACGAGGGTGACGATACCGATGCCTCCCATCCAGGCAGAGGCGATACGCCAGAATTGCAGGCCTTTGGGCAAGGCTTCGATATTGTTCAAAATAGAGGCACCCGTGGTGGTGAAACCTGAGACGCTCTCGAAAAAAGCATTGATGACGGTAAACTCGCCTCCAAACATCATGAAAGGAATGGCACCAAAGAGGCAAGCTGCTATCCAGCAACCTGTGACGATGCAGTAGCCTTCTTCAATGTTCATCTTCTCTTGCGGTTTGGTGCTGATGATGGCAAAAAAACCGCAAAGAGTCGAGGCCATTGCTGAAAACAGTAGAGGGTTCAGACTGGAGTCGTTGTTGTTGCGGAAGGCAATGAATGCTGACAAATACATGAGTAGAGAGACACCGACTAGGGAGAATCCAGCATAACGAAAGGTAGTATTCCATTTTTTCATGGGCGTTCGATTTTGAAACATGGCGGCAAAAATATTTTGGCTCTTAATATGAGTCAATACAATAATGTCTATCTTTGCATTGATAAAAATCAATAAAGATGACCCTACAACAATTGGAATACATAATAGCCATTGCGCAATACGGCCGTTTTGTGGAGGCGGCTGAGGCTTGTGGCGTGACACAGTCGACGATGAGTCTGATGGTGAAAAAACTGGAAGAAGAACTCGATGTGCGCATCTTCAACCGTGAGACACACCCCGTTACGGTGACTGAAATCGGACGGAAGATTATCGACGAGGCCAAGTTGGTGGTCTATCATTCCAAACAACTGGTGGAGTTGACCCGTTCGGAGAAGGAACTTAGTTCGGGCAACTTAAACATCGCCATGACCACCACGGTGGCTCCTGTGCTGATGGCGGGGATGTTCAAATTCATAAAAGTGCATTATCCTTCCCTGCGTTTACGGACGGAAGAGATGATTACCTCAACCATCCTGACCAAACTGAAGAAAGCAGAAATCGACATGGGTATTGTGGCTTTTTCCGTCAGTGATCCCGAACTGCTTGAAGTGCCGTTGTATCATGAAAGGTTTTATGTTTATGTCTCCCCGGAAGACGCCATGATGCAACTGGAGAGCATAGAAAAGGCTCATGTGCTCGACCATCCCGTCTGGATTATGAGAGACGGGGTGCAACTCTTTGACCGTTCCATGCTAAAATTAAAATCCGACGAGGTGTTTACCTACGAGAAAATGTATGAAGGCGGCAGGGTGGGAGTGCTCATCCAAATCGCCAATGAAAACGGAGGCATCACCATCATCCCTGAGACGCATATCAGGTTGTTGCCGGAATCGATGAAGCGGTGCTTGAAGCCCATAATCAACCCTGAGCCGAAAAGAACCATCTGTCTGGCTTTCCGAAAGGATTACATTCACGAGCGGATGATGAACATTGTGGTGAAGACCGTCAAGACCATCATTCCTTCAGAGATGTGGGACGATACGATTCGGACGGATTATCTGAGATTATAACTTGGCCGCTACCACTTCGGCAATCTGCTCTAACCATTCCTTGTCGGTCTGGTCGAAGGTGGCCAGTTTCTCGCTGTCGATGTCCAAAACGCCGATGACTTCTTCACCTTTTAGTAAGGGTACCACGATTTCGCTGCGTGACTCGCTGCTGCAGGCGATATGACCTGGGAATTGCTCCACGTCTTCAACAACGATGGTTTGGCGTTCTTTCCAAGAAGTGCCACATACACCTTTGCCGAATCCGATGCGGGTACAGGCCACGGGCCCTTGGAAGGGGCCGAGCACTAACTGGTTGTCTATCACACGATAGAAGCCCGTCCACCAAAAATGGAAAGACTCTTGAATTAATGCGGCCACATTGGCCATATTGGCAATCGGGTCGCTCTCGTCCTTCACCATCGCCTTGACTTGTGCGAGGAGAAGTTTATAGGTTTCTTGCTTGTTCATATTTTTTGTACTTTTGCCGTTGCAAAAATACAAAAAAATGAAGAAAGACATCCCCGTATTGCTGCTTACAGGTTATCTTGGTAGCGGCAAGACCACTTTGGTCAACAAAATATTGAACAACCGCAAGGGCATCAAGTTTGCCGTGATTGTCAATGATATAGGTGAAGTCAACATTGATGCTGACCTGATTGAAAAAGGCGGCGTGGTGGGACAGAAAGATGACAGTTTGGTCGCCTTGCAGAACGGCTGCATCTGCTGCACCTTGAAGATGGACCTTATCCAGCAGCTGCACGAAATTATCGTCATGCAGAAGTTTGACTATATCGTCATTGAGGCCAGCGGCATTTGCGAGCCTGAGCCTATTGCCCAGACCATCTGCTCGTTCCCCGATATGGCCTGGCAGCTCACTAAAGATGGTATTCCCATTCTCGACTGCATCGTGACGGTGGTCGATGCCTTGCGGATGCAGAGCGAATTCGGCTGTGGCGACGACCTGATGAAGAAGAATCTGGCCGAGGACGACCTTGAGAGCCTCGTCATCCAGCAGATTGAATTCTGCAATATTATTCTGCTCAACAAAGCCTCTGAAGTCACGCCTGAGGAGTTGGGTCGCGTGAAGAGTATTATCCGCGCACTTCAACCTACGGCTGAGATTATTGAGTGCGACTATGGCGAGGTGGACTTCGACAAAATACTCAATACCCACATGTTCGACTTTGATAAGGTAGCCACTTCAGCCACTTGGATTAAGGCTGTAGAAGGTGCCGTAGAGGAAGAAGAGCATCACCATCACGACGACGATGACGATGATGAAGACGAGCATGAGCATCACCATCATGAGCATCATGACCACGATGATGACGATGACGAGGAAGAAGAACACGGACATCATCATCACCATCATCACCACCACCACGAAGGGGGAGAGGTGGAGGAATACGGCATCGGCACCTTTGTCTATTACCGTCGTGAGCCTTTCAACATGGCCCGATTTGATGAGTTCGTGGCCCGCAAGCTACCCAAGAACGTTATCCGTGTGAAGGGCATCTGCTACTTCAAGAACGAATACGACAACTGCTACATCTTCGAGCAGGCGGGCAAGCAGGTGCAGTTGCGTGATGCAGGATTATGGTTCGCCACGATGCCTGCCAACGAATTGGAAATGATGATGGACCGTGAGCCCACCCTGCGCCGCGATTGGGATGATACCTACGGCGACCGTATGCAGAAACTCGTTTTCATCGGTCAGCACATGGACAAAGAAGCCTTGACTCGCGATTTGGATGCTTGCTTGACGAGGTAATTGCATAAATGGTATTAAAAAAAATACTATTTTTGTCCCTTTAAACTCACTACTAACTGTACTACTATGAAACAAATCTTAGACTTGGTTAGCGGCTATTTATGGGGACTGCCTCTTGTAATCATCTGCCTCTTAGCGGGTTTGTATTTTTCTATCGGTACCCGCTTTGTGCAGATACGTCGAATACGCGAAATGGCGCGGCTGCTTTTCTCTTCTGACAACAGCCAAAAGACTGGCATTACTTCATTTCAGGCATTTTCGATGGCCTTGTCGGGACGCGTGGGTACAGGCAATATCGTCGGCGTGGCAACGGCTATCGGTTATGGCGGCCCAGGTGCCATCGTTTGGATGTGGATTATTGCTTTTTTGGGAGCAGGTTCGGCCTTCTCTGAGGCGACGTTATCACAAATATATAAGGAAGAGCACAAGGGTCAGTTTCGTGGTGGACCGGCATATTATATTGAAAAAGGCTTGCGCTGCAAATGGCTGGCAGTTGTGTTTGCCGTGAGCGCGTTAGTGGCGGCTGGTTTCTTTTTGCCACCAGTGCAGTCCAACAGTATTGCGATTTCGTTTGCCAACACTTTCAATATCAATCCAGCCATTGTGGGTGCAGTTGTCGCGGTGCTCATTGGCTTGGTGGTGATGGGTGGTGTCAACCGTATCGCTAATGTCGCACAGATTGTGGCACCTTTCATGGCCTTGTTATACGTGTTGCTCGCCATTATCGTTTTGATTTGCAATGCCAAAGTGGTGCCTTCTGTGTTCGAGGACATGATTCGCAGTGCCTTTGGCATGAATCAGGCTTTGGGTGGCGTACTGGGTGCGACCATCGCTTGGGGCGTGAAGCGTGGCATTTATTCTAACGAGGCTGGTCAGGGAACAGGTGCCATCGTTGCGGGTGCGGCCAAGGTGTCGCATCCCGTCAAGCAGGGACTGGTACAGGCCTTCTCGGTGTATATCGACACCTTATTAGTATGTACCGCCACCGCTGTGATGATTTTGGCTTGCAAGACCTACAATGTCTTTGATGCTTCGGGTCATATCCTCGTCGCTGCTGAGGGCGTAGAGTTAGGCGCTCCGGATGTCAGTTATACCACTGCCGCTTTGTCGACGTTGTTGGGTAAACATATGGCCGGAGTCATCGTCTCCATTGCTTTGTTCTTCTTTGCCTTCACGACCATTATGGCTTACTATTACTACGCAGAGACCAACCTTGTTTATCTTTTCAGCAAAGGAAGGAAGGAACATGTTTTTATTTGGGTACTGCGTCTCGGTTTGGTTGGCATGGTGTTTCTCGGTTCGCTCTATGAGGCCAGGGTCATGTGGAACCTTGGTGACATCGGTGTGGCCACAATGGCTTGGGTCAACATTATCGCCATCTTGTTGCTCTCACGAAAGGCCTTCAAGGCTTTGAAGTCGTACGAGAGGCAAAAGAAAGAAGGCAAAGACCCCGTCTTTGACCCAAAAGAGATCGGTGTGAAAGGTGCCGATTTCTGGGAGTCGCGTTAGGCTTTGCCTTCCCTGCGTTATTTCTTCTCTTTCTTCTTTCCGAAGAGTGAACTGACAGCTGTGGAGATCCAGTCGCTAAGTTTGCTCACACCTGTACCCAACAGGTTCTTGGGAGCGTAATACTCCTTGCATTGGTCGAAAGCGTCTGAGATGTCCTCTTCCTTGTCCTTGATACGTGTTTCCGTATTCCAGATGGCCATATCGAGGCCTTCCAACGTCTTTAGGCCTTCAGGCTTCGACTCTTTTTGGAAGAAGATATCGGTGTACAAGCCGATGAAGCTGCTCTTGAAGAGATACTTGCGCAACAGGATGAGCACCACTATGGCGATCAGCAGCACGCCCGACATGATGAAGGCGGCCAGTGCATAGCTGCCTAGCAACTCGCCGAGCCACAGGACAACCGCAAAGGACAGGGTTGTCACCAAGGCACCGACGATGATGAAGATGACCAATAGGCTGGCAACTGCTGAAGTGCCTTGCGAGAGACCCTTCACGGAACGCAGCTTCACGTTATCGATCTGCGCGTTGACGTAGCCTGTGGTTTCATGCACCAGTCTGTCGACAGGAGCCATAAACCTATTCTTCTTCAGACTCTTCGACATTTTCGTCCTTTCTTTTCCTGAGGTTCGAAAGTGTATCTTTTACTTTGTCGACGCAGTCTTCTGCCGTCTTTTTCACTTTCTTACGGCTTTCTTCTCCCTTGTCAGGAGCCAGGAGGATTCCCAGCACGGCACCAACTGCGGCACCGGCTAACAATGCGATAACAGTACGTGATTTCATGGTGTTAAGTGTTTAAAATGTTTATAGATCAGTTAGGAGTGTTTTTGACACACACGATTTGGCAAAGATACAAAAAAACCAGAACGAAACAAAAAAAGCAAAAATGTTACATTTTTTGCATCTCTCTGAGTAGCTCCAATGCCTGTGTAACCGTACTGACTTCTTTGACGGTCAGTTGCAGTTTGTCGTTGGCCTCCTTGACGGCGGTGCGCTTCGGATGGTTCATGATGTACTGCATAAGGTGTTGGAAAGTGGCGCTTTCAAAATACCTTGACTCTTGGTTGCTGACGAAATACGCCGTCATGTTGTGGTGGCGCAGCAGTATCTTCTCGAAGCCTAAGTCTTTGGCAATCCAGCGCAGACGGACGGTGTTGAGCAAATCATTCACCTGCTTGGGAATAGGACCGAAGCGGTCGATGAGGTGGTCGGTGAATTTCATCAGTTGCTCTTCGGTCTTGGTGCGGTCAAGTTCGCTGTAAAGGCTGACACGCTCCTGCGTCGAGTTGATGTAGTCGGCAGGGAAACGTACCTCCATATCGGTTTCGATGGTGCAATCCGCCACGTAGGTCTTTTCTTCTTCCTTGTCGAAGATATCTTGGAACTCAGTTTCTTTCAGTTCGAGGATGGCCTCGTCGAGGATTTTGTGGTAGGTCTCAAAGCCGATGTCGTTGATGAAACCGCTTTGTTCGGCACCGAGGATGTTGCCTGCGCCACGGATATCGAGGTCGCGCATGGCGATATTGATACCTTCGCCAAGGTCGGAGAATTCTTCCAAAGCACGGAGACGTTTTTGGGCATCTTGGGTCAGCGTGTTGAGCGGTGGCGTCAATAAATAGCAGAAAGCCTTTTTGTTGGAACGGCCCACACGACCGCGCAACTGGTGCAGGTCGCTGAGACCGTATCGGTGAGCATCGTTGATGATAATGGTATTGGCGTTGGGGATGTCGAGACCTGATTCAACAATGGTGGTGCAGAGCAGTACGTCATAGTCGCCGTTGATGAAGTCGAGCATAATCTTCTCCAACTTGGCACCTTCCATCTGACCATGGGCGACGGCAATACGCACACCAGGCACATACTTTAAGATAAAATCGTGTACATCCATGATGTTCTGGATGCGGTTGTGGATGAAGAACACCTGTCCGTTGCGGGCCATCTCAAATTGGATGGCGTCGCGAATCAGTTCGCCGTCAAAGCCTCTTAGCTCGGTCTGTACGGGATAGCGGTTGGGCGGGGGTGTGGTGATAACACTCAGGTCGCGGGCACCCATCATAGAGAACTGCAAAGTTCTGGGGATAGGTGTAGCAGTCAAGGTCAAGGTGTCGACATTGGCTTTCATCTCCTTCAGCTTCTCCTTGGCAGACACACCAAATTTCTGCTCCTCGTCGATAATGAGTAGCCCCAAGTCCTTGAACTTTACGTCTTTTCCTGTCAGGCGGTGTGTTCCGATGACGATGTCGATTTCGCCTTTTTCGAGTTTCTTCAGGATTTCAGTCTGTTGTTTGGCAGTCTTGAACCGGTTGAGATATTCTATATTGACGGGGAAGCCGTCGAAACGTTCTGTGAAGGTGTGGTAATGCTGTAGGGCTAACACGGTGGTGGGCACTAATACAGCCACTTGTTTTGAGTCGCAGCAGGCTTTGAAGGCGGCGCGCATGGCCACTTCAGTCTTACCAAAGCCCACATCACCACAGACGAGACGGTCCATGGGATGTTCGCTCTCCATGTCGCGCTTCACGTCGTTGGTGGCTTTCAGCTGGTCGGGGGTGTCTTCGTAGATGAAGGAAGCCTCCAACTCGTTTTGCAGGTAGTTGTCGGGCGAGAACTGGAATCCTGGGGTGCGTTTGCGCTCAGCATAGAGCTTAATCAGTTCGCGGGCGATGTCCTTGACCTTGCTTTTGGTCTTGTTCTTCAGACGGTTCCAGGCACCGCTACCGAGGGTGCTCAGGCTGGGCTCAGTGCCATCCTTGCTGCTGTATTTGGCGATGCGGTGTAACGAGTGGATGCTCACGTAGAGCAGGTCCCCGTTGTTGTATATCAGGCGTATGGCCTCCTGGGGCTTGCCGTTGTTTTCTATGGTCTCCAAACCATCGAAGCGACCTATGCCGTGGTCAATATGGGTAACGTAGTCGCCAGGCTTCAGCTCGTAGAGGTCTTTCAGCGTGATAGCCTGCTTGGTCGAGAAGTTGTCGCGTAGGTGGAAGCGGTGGTAACGCTCGAAGATTTGGTGGTCTGTATAGCAACACACCTTCAGGTCCTCGTCGATAAAGCCTTCGTGGATGGCAATAGTCTCGGTCTCAAAGTCGCGATGCAGTTCGTCGTTATGGTTGATGTCGTTCAGGATGGCCTGGATACGCGAGAGCTGTTTACTGCTCTCCGAGAAGACGATGATGCGGAAGCCTTCTTCTTTGTGCGCTGCGATGTCGTCAATCAACAGGTTGAAGTTCTTGCTGAAGATAGGTTGGGGCTTGGTGTGGAATTGTACAGTGGAAAGCTGACCATCAGTTATCAATAGGCTCGAAGTCCCAAATTCCACAGTACGGCGCTTCTTTAGACAATCCAAAAGCTCGTCCGACTTGCTGAACAACAATCCAGGTTTCAAGGCTTTCACTTCTTCCTCTTGTTCCTGCATCTTCTCGAAAGCTTCCACAGCGCGGTCGTATTCCTTATCAACCTGCGTGGCGAAGAACGGCATATCGGTGAGCCAAACTGTGGTTGTGTCGGGTAGGTATTGTAGAATGGCCTCGCGCTCCTCGATAAAGGCGCGTTCCTGCATGTTGGGCAGCAGGACAATCTGTTTCAGTTGCTCAATGGAGAGCTGGTCGGCGATGTTGAAGCTACGGATGCTGTCCACCTCGTCTCCGAAGAACTCGATACGGTAAGGATAGTCGTTGGCGAAGGAGAACACATCCACTAGACCGCCACGAATGGCAAACTGCCCCGGCTCCACCACGAAGTCGACATTCTCGAACTCGTAGTCGTAAAGCAAATCGGTGAGGAAATCCAGGTTGACTTTCTCACCTACCTTAAGTTTGAAGGTGTTTTTGGCCAGTAATTTTCGGGTAAAGACCTTCTCGCTCAAGGCTTCAGGATAGCTTACTATCAAGGTCTTGCGTTCGGAGGTGGAGACGCGTTGCAGCACCTCAGTACGCGAGAGGATATAACTGTTGTCGGGTTTCTCAGGCTCGTAGGGACGCTTGTAAGAAGTCGGGTAGAAGAGGACTTGTTTCTTGCTGTAGTCCATCCCGCGTTCGCCAAGCAGGCTTTCGAGGTCGTTGTAGAAATAGGCAGCGTCTTCCTTGTCGGCGCAGACGATGAGGTGCTGACCACCCATCTGTCGGAAGGTCTCTTCTACGACGAAGGCTTTTGACGAGGCCGTCAGGTTGGAACAAAGCAGATGCCCACCACCGCGCAATGCGTTGAGCATCGCGTCGATGTGGGCATCGTTTTTATACGGTTGATTCGATATGCTGGCCACTGTATTAGAAATTGTGGCGCAAAGGTACGAATTTTATTCGATAACGATTTTCTGTGTCTTCACGTTCTCGTTGTCGATGAGGCGGAGGACATATACTCCAGGTGCCATTCCCGAGGTCGGAATGCATTGAATGTGTCCGTCATAGGATGCAATGATACGTCCTGTCATATCCACAATCTGCAAGTCGCTCTTGCCTTCATGGCTGATAATGATGTTTCCATTGCCGATGAAAGCAAAAGCCTCTGAGTCTGTTGTAGTGCCGTTGTTGAACACCAGTTTAAACCGCGAAATGTAATCGTTGGTTGTGGCTTTGAAGGTGTAACTAGGTGTGGCCAACAAATCCACATCGTCGCCTGTTAGATTGTCGATGAGGTGGAGGTAGCTCAAATCAAGATCTTGAGTTTCGATGCTGAGCGTATAAGTGCCATTTTCTTTAGCCTTGAAGTTGAGCGGCATTTCGTCATATCCATTGAGATAAGCAACAGCATAATTCTGTCCATCTTGATAGAGGCTGATTTGCGTGTGTTTGTCATCCAAACTGTATTTCTCCATACCAGTACCTTTGCCGAAACGCACACGGGCGCGGTCGAGGTTGGCCTTGTTTTGGGTGACGATGATGTCGAAGCAATCTTTGGGATTGTTGCTCTTTGCAGCATTGGCTTTGCTGAAAGTGACGCTGGCGTTTCCTGCAGAAGCCTGCACGAAGACGCCTTCACAAGGAGCAATGACGGTATTTGGAGACGCTAAGACGATGTTATTGGTTGTGTTGTCAATCACATAGAAATCCATATTGACAGTTGCATTGCAAACAAAGGGATTGCCCACCAGATTGAAACCGTTTAGAATAGTAGCGCTATGGCTCAAATTGTTGACGGTTACGCTGTTGTTGCTTGGAATCAAAGTGCCTGCAAATTGCAGCGTTGTACCCTCGGTTTCGCCATTAGCGTAGAGGTATCCCTGTTTGTGAACAATGTTGAAAGCCGTTGCTTCGTAATTCTTCCAAAGATACTCAGGCTCGTAGTAGTAATAAAAGTCGTATGTGTTGTTGTCTTGTCCAACTGTTCCGTTGAGGAAGCCGTTTTCTTCACTGGGCGTAATGGTTTCTGTGACAGGGGAGGCGATAAAGTACCAGCCGTTGTCATTGGCGGTGTATGGAGCAATGGCTTTTTTCACTGTGGCAGCAACATTGTCGCTATTGTGAATGAGTTGGGCACCATCTTCGAGGATGAGGTTATCAGGGTTGGTGTTGATAAGGTCTCCGCTGACGGTGAGTTTGCTGTTTTCGGTGAGGGTCATCTTGTCGTTGGAAGTGAGTTCCAGTGAGGCAATTGAAGCCGAACCAAGCGTGATACCTGCCATGTTGGATGCTGGTGATTCGCCGCCGTAGTAATTAGTTTTTACGGTGTATTGATGAGCGGTGTTGTTAGTGGGAGTCTCAATTATATAGCTTGTTTCACTAATAGGTGTGTCGCCATTCAGTTTGATTTCGTTGTCGTATAGGTTGTATGTATATGTGCCATCGGAGAGATAGGTGCGGATCAGCCAAGAAACGTTGCTGTTAATATAAGACCAATTGCTTAATACATCAGATATGTACCTGGCATTTACAACGTTTTCTCCTGAATAAGGACCACATAAAGCAGGGTAGGAAATAGAAGCATCTGTAGAAAGAACAACCCATAAGTCTTGGGTGACATTGAGCGGAACTAATGAACCTGAGGGAATCTCAAAGTTGTTCCAGCCTTGTTCGGTAACGCTACAGGATTGTGTCCATAAGAGATTATTGTTGTTGGAAGTGTTGCCTTTAAACAAGTACAAAGTATAAGTTCCAGTATATGCAGCATAGAAAGAAACCTGGTGAATCATCATCCCTGATAGGTTCGACAATGTTGAGGCAAGGTACTTTTGAGCCCAATATGTAGCAGAATTTCCACTATATCCATAGATTTGATTGCCGGTTTCAAGACCATAATGAAGATCGGTAGAAAGACCTCCTTCGTAGCCAGTCCATTCAAGAGTCACTCCGTCTTCGTTATAAGTGGCAGTCAGATTACTGGGCGTAATGTCACGATAATTGGATTGGATTGTGACTGTGTTCGATGGGTTTGACCTTGTTTCACCATCAACGGCTCTTACATGATACTCGTAATTAACACCAAAAGAAAGACCCTCGTCACAGTAAGTAGTACAAGTTAAATCTTCAACGATTTTTACGTTGTTCTTATATACGACATAAGATGTTGCGCCCTCAATAGCAGTCCAGGTCAAGGTGGCGATTCCTTCAGAAGTAGTCGCAGAAAGGATTGGGGATGCCAGCGTGCTGATGGGCTCTATGCCGAAGATAGCTGATTCTCCAACGGTATATACACCATTTCCTGCTCCAATGCCTCCTGTTCCTGGTTCTAAAATGTTGACATCATAAAAGCCGTCGCAATAACCACCCCAACCCCAATTGAAGTGTAAATAGTCATCACTATCGTAACCGTCGCAGACGAATGAATGTCCGCCTCCTCCTCCGGCGTCGCTTCCACGGTATTGCAAAGGCCTGCCATCGTTTAATTCGTTTTTCAACATGGAAATCCAAACCTCGTCATCATAATCATCTTTGGATTTGTATTGCATGCATGGGGCATAGCTGAAATAGGTTTGTAATGCCGACATGACACTGTATGTGCTGGCACCACTAGCATTAATGCCGTAGTTCATTTCGATCGAAACACCGCAATGGTACATGAGAGTGGCAACAGCATTCTTTTGTGTGTTGGTACTATTAGAGTTGTATGTGTTGGTCATGTTGCTCCAATCATAGTTGGTGGCACCAAAATTCGCGCTTAATGTCTGCGAATTCCATTGATATGAATGAGAACTTGTGCCAGTGGTGGGATGATTCCAATACTTCATGACTTGCGCCATAGCTGTGGCCACGCAACCGGTAACGGTTCTTGTGTTGCTAATGGTTGGGCATAGATTGTTGTATGGAGAGCCTTGATTCCATTGTGTTTGAACCATTGGGTTAACAATAGGAGTTGCTTTGGAGATTCCTTCTTTTCCATTTGCCAAATCGTTCCATGTGTTTTTGACAAAGGTGGTCGGTTTGATATTGTTTTCAATGATATACTGTATTCCATCATTGTATCCTTTCAGCCAGCCACGAACATTCTCTGGCATCCCTTCAACTTCAAATTTTCCATCAAACGAATACCCTAAAATCGGCTTCACGCAATCGTCAGCCGACATCACCACGAAACTGCTTTCGGTAGTGAAAATGTAGAGGTTGTCAAATCCAACGGATTTGGAAAGTTCGGCCATTTGTGTGGTTTTGGCGCCGTTGTTTTGTAAGAAGGTAGTCGCCACTTTTCGAGCGGTCTCAGGAGTCACTCGTTCTGCCATCATTGGCATTACCAGCAGCATCAAAGCTGCAATAATCATTATAGGTTTCTTCATGGCATGAATGTTTTTGTTTCAGGTTGTACAAATAGGTTTTAGTTATTCTTCCACTTTTGCTCGTTTCGAGTCCCAGATCATATAAACAATGATGGCGATGTACATCACCAAGGCAATGAGACCGGCCACGGGAAGTTCGGCAAACGGTGAGCCATCGGCTGTCTTGGCCACAGCATCCACATTGGCGAACTTCAGGATGGCACTCACCACACCCATCAAGGCACCACCAGCGATGAAGCCGGAGGCGATGAGGGTACCACGGTTGTAACGTGCATCGTTAAGCTTCTGGTCTTTGCTACGGCTGCTGACGAACCACGAGATGGCACCACCGATGAGCAAAGGCACATTGAGGTCGATGGGGATGAACATACCCAAAGCGAAGGGCAGAGCCGGAATCTTGCAGAAGTTGAGAATCAAGGCGATGGCGGCACCAATACCATAGAGCAGCCAGGGGGCGCTACCGCCCGACATCATCGGCTCGATAACGGCACTCATGGCATTGGCCTGAGGAGCCACCAATGAACCGTCGCCCACAAAGCCGTAGGCCTTGTTGAGAATCATGATGACACCAGCTACGGTGGCGGCAGCTACAGCCACGCCGACAAACTTCCAGATTTCTTGTTTCTTAGGCGTTGTGCCAATCCAGTAACCTACTTTCAAGTCGGTGATGAAGGCACCTGCCACAGCCAGTGCAGTGCAGACCACGCCACCTATGATTAACGTGGCAGTCATACCTTCGGGACCGCTCAGTCCTGCAGCGACCATCACCAGAGAGGCCAGAATCAAGGTCATCAGGGTCATCCCGCTTACAGGGTTACTGCCTACGATAGCGATAGCGTTGGCGGCAACGGTGGTGAACAAGAAAGCGATGACGGCAACCACAAGAATGCCAATCAAAGCGTGTCCAAAGTTGTGAACCACACCGAACCAGAAGAAAAAGAAGGTGATGAGCAGCACCACGACGATGCCGATGACGATGAACTTCATCGGGATGTCCTGCTGAGTGCGGTCCACAGGCTCGTTTGTGACTTTTTTGCCCTTGAACTCATTGGCGGCCAATCCCACAGAAGACTTGATGACCCCCCACGACTTGATAATTGAGATGACACCAGCCATCGCGATACCTCCGATGCCGATGTGACGTGCATAGTTCTTGAAGATTTCCTCAGGCGCCATCGAGCCTATGGTGGCGGTGACGCCTGCGTTCATTAGGTCGATAATCTGGTCGCCCCAGATGAGGTTCATGCCTGGGATGATAATGAACCACACCAGCATGGAGCCACAGCAGATGATGAAAGCGTATTTCAGTCCAATGATATAACCCAAACCAAGGACGGCAGCTCCTGTGTTCACCTTGAACATCAGTTTGGCTTTGTCGGCCAGATTGGCGCCCCATCCCATCATGCGGGTGGTGATGGTCTCTGACCACCAGCCGAAAGTGGAGACGATAAAGTCATACAGACCACCAATCAAACCGCTGACGACGAGCAATAACGAATCCTTACCCTTCTTTTGTCCGCTGACCAGCACCTGAGTGGTGGCTGTAGCTTCTGGGAAGGGGAACTTGCCGTGTTGCTCCTTGACAAAGTATTTGCGGAAGGGGATGAGAAACAAAATGCCCAGAATGCCACCCAACAGCGAGGCGATGAACACCTGCCAGAAGTTGATTTCAATCTGGTAGCCTTTGCCTTGCAGGATGTAGAGTGCAGGCAGGGTGAAGATGGCACCCGCCACCACGCCGCCTGAGCATCCACCGATGCTTTGGATGATGACGTTTTGCGACAGGGCATCATTCTTATGAGCCAGCCCCGTGAGGCCGATGGCGATGATGGCGATGGGGATAGCAGCCTCAAACACCTGTCCGACTTTCAGTCCGAGGTAGGCAGCGGCAGCCGAAAACAGAATGGTCATCAGCAGACCGATGCAGACCGACCAAACCGTAACTTCTTGATACGTCTTGTTTTTCGAGAGTATTGGCTCATACTCTTCGCCCGGTTTTAGTTCGCGATGCGCGTTTTCGGGCAGTTTGAATTGTTCGTTTTCCATTATAGTAGGTTTTTCAAATTGACTAGGTTGATTTCCGATTTGACTGCAATATTACGATTATTTCGGCAAATACAAGCATGTCTATGGGAGTTTTGTGTAATTTTGCGTTCTCAACAGCAAAAAAAGACACGAAAGATTTCAAACGAAAACAATACTACCATGACCGAATTTGATACTTTGAAAGGACTGCGCCATAGTGAACAGCTTGTAGTTGAACACAAGGATACTGCCGCCGTGTATGGCTCAGGTGCTTTGGAAGTGTTTGCCACACCTGCCATGATAGCTCTTATGGAAAAGACTTGCTTGATGGGTGTCGCTGACAAGATAGGCGAAGGCAACACCACTGTTGGCATTGCGGTTAATATCAAACACTTGAAGGCCAGTCCAGTAGGCTCCACGATTAGTTGTGAGGCCGAACTTGTTGAAGTGGACCGTCGCCGTTTGGTGTTCGAAGTGAAATGCTATGAAGGCACAACGCTTGTAGGCGAAGGTATCCACGAGAGGTTTGTGGTGGAGAGCGAGAAATTTATGTCCAAGTTTCAATGATGACCCTCTTAGACTGGCTCCCCATAACAAAGAAGGAAACCGACCTGCGAGGTTGGGACGAGGTGGACATCGTGTTCGTCACGGGCGACGCGTATGTCGACCATCCTGCGTTTGGGGCGGCGGTCATTGGTAGGGTGTTGGAACATGCGGGCTTTCGGGTGGCTTTGATACCTCAGCCCAACTGGAGGGACGATTTGAGGGACTTCAAGAAATTCGGGAAGCCGAGAATCTATTTTGGGGTCTCGGCAGGTTGCATGGACTCGATGGTGAACCATTATACCGCCAACAAGCGCCTGCGTAGCAATGATGCTTATACCCCTGGTGGCGAGGCGGGCTATCGTCCCGACCGAGCCAGCGTGGTCTATAGTAACATCCTTAAAAAACTCTATCCCGATGTCCCCGTGGTGATTGGCGGCATCGAGGCCTCCCTCAGAAGGGTGACGCAATACGATTATTGGGACGACTGCCTGAAACCCAGTATTTTGGTGGACTCAAAAGCGGATATCGGAGTGTACGGCATGGGTGAATACACGATGGTGGAAATCGCTAAAGCCTTACAAAATGGAAAGAAAGTCAGCGAGTTGACTGACATCAAGCAGACCTTCTTCTTGCAAGACAAGAGCCAGCCGCTTCCTGCTTTTAAAGGCGAGACCATCGAGTTGGTGTCGCACGAAGTCTGTCTGAAAGACAAAAAGAAATACGCCTCCAATTTCAAGCATGTCGAGGAGGAATCCAATAAGAAACACGCGGCGCGACTGATACAAGACGTTGGCAATCAGCGGGTCATCATCAATCCACCTTTGCCCACTTTTACTACCGAGCAGATTGATGCTTCTTTCGACTTGCCCTATACTCGTCTGCCGCATCCGAAATATGCCAAGCGGGGTGCTATTCCCGCCTACGAGATGATCAAGCACTCCATCAACATGCATCGAGGTTGCTTCGGAGGTTGTGCCTTCTGTACCATCTCCGCCCATCAGGGCAAGTTTGTGGCCTCACGCAGCAAGGAGTCTATTATGCGGGAGGTGGAGCAGGTGACTCAGATGGAGGATTTTAAGGGCTATATCAGCGACTTGGGTGGCCCTTCGGCCAATATGTACCGTATGAAAGGCAAGGACGAAAGCCTCTGCGAGAAATGCGTTCGTCCCACATGCCTGCAGCCCAGCGTCTGCAAGAACCTGAATACAGACCACCATCCACTTATCGAGATATACAAAGAGGTGGACAAACACCCCAAGGTGAAGAAAGCCACCGTGGGATCGGGCATACGCTACGACCTTTTCCTCCACGACAGTACCCCCGAAGAAAGCAAGGCGATGGGCTATGATGAATACTTCCGCCAGTTGGTCACTAGACACGTGAGTGGCAGGTTGAAAGTGGCTCCCGAACATACCAGCGATGCTGTCCTGAAGCTCATGCGTAAGCCCAAGTTTGATATGTTCGTAAAACTGAAAAGGAAGTTTGACCTCATTAACGAAAAAGAACATCTGAACCAGCAGCTGATTCCTTATTTCATCTCTTCCCATCCTGATTGTTATTTGGAAGATATGGCTGATTTGGCGGTGAAAACCAAAGAGTTAGGTTATCATTTGGAACAAGTACAGGACTTCACGCCCACCCCGATGACCTTGGCTACAGAGATTTACTATTCCGGCTATAACCCCTACACCTTGGAACCTGTCTTTTGTGCCAAAACCAAGGAGGAGAAACTGGCCCAACAGCGTTTCTTCTTCTGGTACAAGCCCGAGAACCGCGAGTGGGTAAAGAATGCGTTACGAAGAATTGGACATTCGGATTGGATCAAGAAGTTGTATGGGATAAAGAACTAACCACAATTCAATAATCAACAATTCAACATAAATCCCTATTTTTGCAGCGAATTTAAACAACATAACACAATACTATGAAAAGAAAACTCATCGGAGCTATCATGCTCTTCGCCGCTCTGGTTATGACAGCTTGCGGTGGCAATGAAGAAAAAGGAGACAAGAAACAACAAAAGGACGCTAAAAAGCAAGAAGTCAAGGCTGAGCAGCCTCAACTGCCTAACCGTATGCTGATTATTGTCGATCCTCAAGTCGATTTCACCACGGGTAGCCTTGCGACCGTCAATGGACCCAAGGCTATGGACTATTTGGCTCAGAAGCTGGGCGAAAGCGCTTGGAAGAACTATGGTTGGATTATCGTCACACAAGATGCCCACCCCGCCAACCATTGCTCGTTTGTAGAACAAGGTGGCGTGTTCCCGCCTCATTGCGTGCGAGGCACTGAAGGTATGAACGTCTATCCCAGCTTGCAGAAAGTGTTGGACGGCCTGATGAGTAATGGAAGCAACATCCAAATCCACTTCATGGAAAAGGGCGATCTGGCCGACAAGGAAGAGTTCAGCATCTTCCAGAACGGGCACAGCGGAGAGAAGTTGCGTCGCACTATAGAGGAATTTGAACACTTTGAGGGCATTGACATCTGTGGTATCGCCACGGACTACTGTGTCTATGAGACTACTAAAGACCTTATTGCTTTTTATCCCGCCAAGCAGGTGCGTATTGTCACCAACTGCCTCGCCGCTGTTGACGAGAACGACACCAAGCTTGCCGACCTGATGAAGGACAACGGCATCAAAGGCATTGAGTTCTGATCATGTCCAAATTCAAATCATTCTTACAGCGCAAGGGCGTCGACATGAGCTGGAAGGCTTACTTTGTCGACGCTCTTGGCGCAATGGCGCTGGGCCTGTTTGCCTCGCTGCTCATCGGCACCATCTTCCAGACCTTGGGCGACAAGACGGGCATTGAGGCTTTCGTCACCATTGCGAAATATGCTAAAGCCGCAACGGGCGCCGCTATTGCGGTGGCTATTGCCTACAAGTTAGGCTGCGAAGGTTTGGTACTGTTCAGTGCCATCGCTGTAGGTATTGCCGGTAACGAATTGGGTGGCCCCATGGGAGCCTACGCCGCCGTCATCGTGGCGATTGAGCTAGGCAAAATGGTTTATAAGGAGACCCAAGTCGACATTTTGGTTACCCCCGCTGTCGTTATCATCAGCGGTGTGCTGGTGGCTTATGCCGTTGGTGCTCCCATCCAAAAGGTGATGACCGCTTTAGGCACCTTCATCGAGAATGCCACACAGATGCAGCCTTTCCTGATGGGTATCGTGGTCTCGGTAGTAATTGGTATGGTTCTGACCTTGCCTATCAGCTCGGCAGCCATCTGTCTCGCTATCGGTTTGGGTGGACTGGCAGGTGGTGCGGCCACAGCAGGTTGCTGTGCCCAGATGATTGGTTTCGCCATTTTAAGTTTCCGTGAGAATCGTTGGGGAGGATTAGTAGCACAAGGTCTTGGTACCTCCATGCTTCAAATGGGCAACATCGTGAAGAACCCCCGTGTCTGGATCCCTGTGCTGTTGACTGCTGCTATCACAGGTCCTATTTCCACCTGTGTGTTCCATTTGGAGAATATCCCTATCGGCTCTGGTATGGGCACTTGTGGTCTGGTTGGCCCTATCGGTATCTACACGGCTATGCCTGAAGGTGGCCTGAACATGTGGCTGGGTATGCTACTAGTCTGCTTCGTTTTACCTGCTGTCCTGACTTGGCTCTTTGGTCTCGTCTTCCGCAAAATCGGCTGGATTAAGGAAGGCGACCTCAAAATTGACTGCTGATGCCTCAGAAATCCGTCAAACCCCTCAGTCCAGACCAAGTCTTGGACAAGATGGCCAAGTATTGCGCTTATCAGGAGCGTTGTGTAAAGGAGGTAAGAGATAAACTAAAGACCTACGACATCCCACAGGAAGACCGCGATAAAATCCTTGAGTATCTGTTGAATAACCGTTTTGTCAGCGATGAACGGTTTGCCAAGAGTTTTGTAAGGGGCAAGGTCAACCAGAGTGGTTGGGGGATGAACAAGATACGTTTCCACCTCATGCAGAAAGGGATAGATAAAGACCTTATCGATGTAGCCTTGGGACAGACAGACGAAGAGGTTTATCGTCAACGCCTTATGGACATCCTCAAGACAAAATCCAAGACCGTGAAAGCAGAAACCGATTACGAGACAAAACGCAAGTTGGCTGCCTATGCCATGCAGAAGGGCTTTGAGGGGTCTTTGGTTTGGGAGGTTTTGAAAGAATTCAAAGCCGATCAGAACGAAAACAGATAGCACTTGGTGTATTGCCACCGATGGTTCAGTAGGTCTTCCTTGGAAATCAAGAAGTTGACCATGCCACAATCGTGGAATCTGAGATTCCAATCATCACTTTCATCGATTTGCAAAAGCGAAATCATGCCAGGCATATCCTCTCGTACTTCATCGATGTAAGGCTCACCTAACAAACGTGTGCTGTATTCGGGCTCTGCGACATAGGAAAACGAAATGCTTTCAGCAGGCAAACCAAAAGGTGACCCGTCTTCGCATAAGATTCTATGCGTGTGCAATTCCTCGCAAGAAGGAGTATATAACACCTTGAAATAAGGCAATTCCCATTCACCCATGCCAGGATAGGAAATCGCATCCAAATTGCCCAAGAAGTAGTCCATAGCACCAAAGAAATAGAGCATCCCTTCGTGCGGGAGCAGGTTTTCAACATCGTAAGGTGTCAGTTCGTCGCAACGGATCTGACAGATGAACGTAAGCGGGTCGTCGTACTCGTCCCCCTCGTCATTGACGGGAATTACCGGATAGTCAAGGCTGTCGGGCATGTCGGGGAAACCCCACCACTTGCTTTTGCCAAAAAGGTCAGCGTCGGTCTTTTGTGTTGTTATCTTAATCATCTACTCATAGTTTTGCTAAGATTACTTCATTCGGCTTCAACGGCTACGACGTAATGCGGTCATGCTCTAAAAGCTACTGTTCTCAATGAGATCATCTTCCCAAGTCAGGTCAAGGGAATAGTCATCGCCGTCATAGACACAGCCATCACTCCATTCGCGACCTTCTATCTCGGCAGTATAGTGGATGGTCTCACCATGGTGCAACTCTTTTACATTGCCATAATAATCGGTCAGCGTGATGCAGTCTTTTTCAATACGGACTATACTGACGTCCCCAAAGCCAGAGAAGGGTAGTTTGTCCAACTTTGCCTCAAAGATATTTTCCTCAAATTTCCAGTCTCCTTGGCTGTTTATTGACCAATGTGAGTGTCCGTGGCGTGCATGAAGCATAATGGTCCCTTTGGCAGGGTTGGACTCCTGATAAACACCATCTACAAAAGTGCCTTCCTGACGAATGCCAGCATTGGCATTCTCGAAGACACCATGTCCATTTGCACGTCCTTTACGGAATTCACCCTCATAACGTTGCCCTTTATAGCTATAGTTTCCCATCATGACGCCCTTGCCGTCGGGATGGTCATCCCTGGTCTCGCCATCATACGTCCACTCTCCGAAATTATATTTGATATGTCCGTCACGCCATACCAGAGCATCCGTCTCACCCTTCCCGAAGGGTTGGGGCAAAGACATCTTTTTGGCAGTTCGAGTGTCGCGTTTCCACTCCTCGGCCTCAACACGGGTGCCTTGTTCCCACCGCTCTTCACGTGACATTTGTGTCTCGGCGCAGTGTAGGGTAAGATAGCCGTCGTATGGTTTCAGCAGTTTGAGGCCTCCGCCCCAATGGTCGATGCTGTCGCCATTGGGGAAATAGACGGTGACATCCGTGTGTGGCTCATAAATATAGTTGTTGTAGCTATTGCAGGTATAGCGTCCACCGCTCTGCACAATGCGAGTGCCATCAGCAAGCGTGAGGGTGAGTGTCAGACAGTCTCTGGCAGGTTCTGCAATGTCGTACGACTTCACTTCTAATTCGCGCAATTGCTCGTCGGCATACCATTCGATGGCGTAGGGTCTCTCGGCAAGCATTAATTCAAATCCGAAGCGTTGGTTTTTGCTGAACATGGCAATTGAGTCGTTGCCTTGAGGGTGATGGATGCGGAACACGCCTTTCAGGTCGAAGGTGTTTCGGTCGGAACTTGTGTTGATCCAAGCTTTCTCTATGTATGAGCCGTCAACAAAATCGTAGCGTCCTTCGGCAGCGTATGCCGGCCCATTGATGCTGGCGTAGCTCAAGTGGAAATAGCCATTGAAACGGTCGCCGTTAGGATAGGTCACCTGACCGTCGCCTATCGGTCCTTTCAGTTCCTGTTTTATGGTGCTGCCATACTGCCAGAGGCCTTTGTAGATGGGTTTGTTGTCATTCATGATATAAGTCCTTATAGTTTTAATTTGAAATCTTTATGGCCGACAACCTCAATTGGACTATAACCGTCGAGGGTGAAAAACTCAATGCGAATGACGCCTACGAGGTCTTTACATTTGTTCAGTATCCGGTTGGGAATATCCAGGTTGAATTCGCTGTATCGAGTAGAGTCGTAACCTGGGGTGAACTCTCTATGGAGACAGATGTTTTCATACCAACCGCAATAATTTATTTCATCGCATTTAATCGCTGTACGGTATTCTCCTCCGTCACGAAGTGTACATTCACATGTGCATTTCACGCCTTTGCAGCCATTGATTACGAAGTTCAGCGTAAACCGAGTATGACTCACGCCGTCAATCATGACATTGCGGTCGAAGGAGACTTTATCGATTTTGGCATCCTTGTCACCGATTTCTTTTGCTGCGTGTGATATCTTGATCTCGTAATCCAATTGGTAGAAACTGGTGTTGATTTCATCCCAGAACCTTCTTGTGACAAGCCTTTTAGCCTCACCGGAGAACCATGCATCCGAAGCTAAGCTTCCTTTTATTCTACTGTCGCCATCGATGTGTTTTTCGAAGGCTACCAAGACATCGCGTAGCTGACGCCTTTTCCTAAAGCCGCAATAGGATCCGTCAGGAGTCAACAGGCATATGACCATCGTTTCCCTGGCAATATTTCCAGCTAACGATTGCAAGGGGTTGGGCGCATTGGTTCCATCGGGGTCATACAAGATGGCCAATCTCAAGTCGTCGTCTATGGGGTGCGACAAATCAAGGCTTCTTGAAATCGCGTTGAGGTCTGGAGTATTACCCTCGGCTTGATAGTTCAGTTTTTTGGCTTTGACCACATCCATCAGAGTTTTTCCTGAGGGTAATGTCACGAATTCCACCGTGCAAGGCGTGTATGAAGTGTTGGGTATCACATCAAAAAAATAGTGCTTTCTTTTGTCGTAGCGCACAACCATGTAGGTGGGCATAAGCCATGCCTCATCGGGATTCCATTCGTTCTTCGTGGCCTTGAAGGGATATTTCCGCTCAAGGAACGGACAGCTGATGTAGGCTTTCTCTTCGAGATCGAAGACGCGCACCTTTAGATAATAGTCCCTGTCCTTGGGCAGGAAGTCGTTCGCGAGGGTCATTCCTAAGTTGGTCCAGGACGAAGTGCCGTCTAAAGAAGTATAGAGAGCTGTCCAGACACCAAGGGTGCCACGTTCGGCTTCAGCTTTGCCGTCAAACCAACAGTATTTTCCATAGGGTAAGTAGTCAGGACTAGGCACGGGCGAATCATCGTCGGCATAATACACGCTCGCTATGCACTGTAGTGGGACAGCCTTGCAGTGGTCAACGTCAACCGACACCGTGATTTTGGTTTGGCTGATTGACTCAACGAAGATGTCTGGCTCAATTTCGACTTTCTTGATACGGGCCCGCTTGTCTGTGCGGTACTCCGATAGGTCATGACCTTCGAAAAACAAGTCGAGACAATCTGGTAGTCCGTAGTTGTCAACCAATTCTTTATAGACATCCAAGATATCGTATATGTCGTCATCGGAGTCATTGTTTGCATAAACAAGTTCGGCCATTAACTCCGAAATGCAAATCTTTTCGTTTTCGCCCAATTGCGAAATCTGCATTGCGCATTCCTCATAATAAGTCTGTTCCAGATTGTTGTAGTCACGACAGACCATAAAGATGTCACAGTCCACATAAAACCACGAGAAGAAATTGCTCCAAACATACGACCCCTCCAGACAGTTTGTGTCTATGATATTCCAAATGGAATAGAGGTCCTTGAAAGTGAACCTCAAGCCTTCGGGCAACTCGCCGTCGTCGGCATCATTCTGGTAGTCGATTACGTGGCTTGAAAGCAAATCGGGCAATCCGGTCCTCAACACGTAGTCATAATACTGTTCAATGTTTTCGGCCTCGCACAGTTTTTCGCTTTCAGGGTCTTTGGTGACGATGATTTCAACCATTTTTTCAGACACTTCTTGCTTTTTCTCATCGTTCATCTCATAAAGCGTGTCAACGACTTCCTCTTCGCTCATCGTGAAGTCAAAGTCGTTCTCGCCATAAACATCGTAGCGTTTCCAAAATGCATCTTTCAACGCCAAACCGGCATCACCGTAGTCCCAAACGTTCCCCAGAGCTTCGTCGATGGCATAAAGTTCCCTTATGCTGTATTTAGGCGTTGCGGAATATACTTCGTCCTGCCCTATGTTGGTATAAGGCAAGCCGCAGATTTCCCGAAAGACATTGTAGGTCTTGTCTTCCTTGTCGCTCACGTTGCCGTCAGCCATGGCGACTTCGGCAAGGAAATTGGAGGCATATTGCTTCAGTTCTGGACTCATCTCCCTGAGCGTGTTGATGGCGTTTTGCCAGTCCATGTTCACCGCGAGGTTGATGAAACAGTCCATACGGCTCTCACTCATGTTGAGCGGTTGCGCATATCTGGCAAACACAGCACCTTCCTCTTCGCTTATGTCGTTGTCTAGGTTGGCCATCTCCTTTGCCACGCGAAACATGGCCATCAGGTCAAGGTCGGTCAATTTGATGTCGTTGTTCATATTAGCAAATGGTTGTTTCACAATTATTTAAACATGTGTGTTAAATCTACCGTCGTCATCTTTAAGGTTGTCATCGGTATAGAGCCGACCATCCATGAGGTCGTGAATCTCGTTAAATACAGCCTTGATGTCGTCGGCATAGGTAAAGCTGTAATAGGGACGGTATCCACTATCGTTGCAATCCATCGGTTGGAAATCGCCTTCGAGGGCGATGATCACTTTGCCTCGGAATTCCTTTCCGTCGCTCAGTTTTGTCGCCACGGGGTTGACTTTCAGCCCTTTTTTTTCAGCATCAAAGTCATAGAACATGGTCAAGTACCTTCCTTCTTCCAGATTTGCGGCTTTGGTAATGTCACGCAACGGTTGGGAAACAGACCAATCACGGGTGTCTTTCGCATCAATCAACTTGGCAATTTGCCGAAAAGGTTCCCAAATGCTAACCTTGCTCAAATCGGCTTTCACATATTCAGTGTAGGCATTGGGATGGATGATGATTACTGTGGGTTCCATTTTGTCATTAATAAGTTTTACAGCGCAAAAGTAATACTTTTTTTAAAAAAAGCAAATCAAATAAAATTCCTATCTTTGCCGCGAATTTTAAACAGATTAGATGAGATTTCCAAAACGACTGATAACACAAACGCCTGAATGTCTGACAGAACCTGTCAGCCAGATGCTCAATGTTATCATTTCCTCATTGTTCGCGCTGGTGTTTCTTACTGCATATGTTCCGTTTTCAGAAACAGCATGGTTCCAAGTCGGTAAAGGCAACTATTTCTTTATTACTGCAGCCTTTGTCGGTTCAGGTATGTTGTTCTTGGCCTTGAGTCGTATACTGATGAACTGGGTCGTCCGAAAGAGCCGACATTTCCCCTTCTGGCTTTACCTCCTGTGGCTGTTTCTTGAAATCATGATTATCGCGGTATGCCACACCTTGATTTCCTATTTTGAGATTCAGGCCACCGACCATAGCTTCGGCTATCTCTATGCCAAAAGCGTCCTGATTACCTTTATCGCTTTGGCGGTGCCTTATACGGTTACCATATTGGCTATCCTGTTGAAAGATACGCAACAACGTCTCATGCTTACCAAGAGCGATACGGTAGAGTCGGACGACGAGGTGATGCCCGAACATACTGAAATCATCAACTTGATGGACAACAACGGTAACTTGAAGCTGTCTGTCAAGCTCGACAATCTGTATTACATCAAGGCGGAGGATAATTATATCAATGTATTTTACCAGCGTAGCGGCAACATCGCCAGCTATATGTTGCGCTGCAAGATGCAGACCATTGCCGACAACTGTGTGGATTCCAGCAGTTTGATGCGCTGCCACCGTTCTTATATCGTCAACATCAAGAAAGTGAGTGTGCTGCACAACGAGGCTGACGGCTTCATGATAGACTTCGAACGAGAAGGGCTGGAGTCGATACCGGTTTCCAAGACCTACTCTGCTAAGGTTTTGGAAGCTTTCAACAAGAAATGAAAAATAAAAAAGCCTCGCCAAACGGCGGGGCTTTTTCATCTGCTATCGTTTTCAAAATAAGTGTTTTAGCAATTCATGCCGCCACAGCAATGGATGACCTGTCCCGTGACATACGAGCTGAGGTCGGAAGCGAGGAAGAGAGCCACATTGGCCACATCCTCGGGAGTGCCACCGCGACGCAGCGGAATCAGGCTTTCCCAAGCCTTGCGGACGTCCTCGGGAAGGGCATCGGTCATAGCCGTGATGATGAAGCCGGGAGCAATGGCGTTGTGACGGATACCACGCACGCCCATCTCCTTGGCTGCACTCTTGGTGAAACCGATGATACCAGCCTTTGAGGCGGAGTAGTTGCATTGGTTGGCATTACCTGAGACACCTACCACCGAGCTCATATTGATAACGCTACCGCCAGCCTGCTTCCACATGACGGGTTGCACGGCCTTGGTGAAGTTGAATACCGACTTGAGGTTCACGTTGATGACGGCATCCCATTGCTCTTCGGTCATGCGCTTGAGGGCGGTATCCTTGGTGATGCCCGCATTGTTGACGAGGATGTCAATACGGCCAAAGTCCTTGACGATTTCATCCACCACCTGATGTGTCTCCTCGAAATTGGCGGCGTTTGAGGCATAGGCTTTGGCTTCAACGCCCATAGCCTTCAGCTCCTTTTCGGTTTCCAAAACGACATCGTTCAAGGCGATATCGGTAAAGGCAATCTTGCAGCCTTCCTTTGCAAAACGCATGGCGATGGCCTTGCCGATGCCACGTCCGGCTCCCGTAATCAGAGCCACTTTATTGTCTAAAAGTCCCATAGTATTTCAGATTTCAAGATTATTTCTTCGTGTGTTTTTCAATCAGTTTATACAAATCACCGACGGTTTTGATCTTGGCCGTTTCTTCTTCGCTGAACTTCACGTTGAATTCGTTCTCTAAAGTCATGGAAAGCTCTACGAAATCAAGCGAATCGGCTCCCAGATCATTGAAGAGATGCTTGTCCTCCGTAATCTCGCTCTCGTCGATCTTCATCTTGGAGGAAATCAGAGCCCTTGTTTTGTCTTGAATTGTTGCCATAGTGCTACTTATTTGTTTCTGGTGTCAGGCAGCAGGGCAAAAGAGAGTTCGCCCTTGACGCACATCTTGCCACCAACGCTCAGCACGGCGGAGCAGATGTATATGTTGCGCATGTGGTAGGTCAGCGTGGCTTCCACTTCTACGGTGTCGCCCGGCTTGACGCTGTTTTTGAAGCGCACCTTGTCGATACCTGTGTAGAAGGTCAGCTTGCCGATGAGGTCGTCTTTCATCAGCAGGGCACAGCTCTGAGCCATGATTTCGCAGAGGATGACACCCGGCACAACGGGTTCGCCCGGGAAGTGGCCTTGCAGGAAGAATTCCTCGCCTGTCACATGGTACTTGGAATGGGCCACATGGTTCTCGTCGAGGGTCATCTCGTCAACCAGGAGCATAGGCTCGCGGTGGGGGAGATACTGTTTGATTTCGTCTCTGTTCATATTGTTGAGTTGTTGATTGTTGCTTTTATCTCACTTTACGGATGGCCAAACAAGCATTATGTCCGCCGAAGCCCAAGGAGTTGGAGATGGCGATGTCCAAGTTGGTCTTGAGGGGCGTGTTGGGCGTGTAGTCAAGGTCGCATTCCGGGTCGGGAGTGTCCAGGCCGATGGTAGGAGGCACGATGCCGTTGTTCAGAGCCATTACGCTGATGATGAGCTCGATGGCGCCGGCTGCGCCTAAAGCGTGACCCATCTCCGACTTGGTGGAGCTGATATGGGCCTTGTGGGCTTCTTCCTCGCCCATGGCAATCTTGATGGCTTTGGTCTCGCCGCTGTCGTTCATGGGCGTACCCGTGCCGTGGGCGTTGATGTAGAGGCTCTCGCCAGCTTTGAACTGGGCCTCTTGCAGGGCCTGTTTGATAGCCAAACTCTGGGTGGTGCCATCCGGTCGCGGGGCGGTGCTGTGGTAGGCGTCGCAGCTGTTGCCGTAGCCGCACAACTCGGCGTAAATCTTTGCACCACGTTGCTTGGCGTGTTCATATTCCTCAAGGAGGACGATGCCCGAACCTTCAGCGATGACGAAGCCGGCCCTGTTCTTGTTGAACGGCAGGGAGGCGTATTTCGGGTCTTCCGATTTGGTCAAGGCCTTGCAGTTAGCAAAACCACCTATGGAAACGGGATTGATGCCAGCTTCCGAGCCTCCTGCTATAATGGCGTCGGCATAGCCGTGCTTGATAGCGCGATAGGCTTCACCGATGCTGTGGGTACCTGTAGCGCAAGCCGTCACGATGGGTACGCAGGGTCCTTGGGCGTTGTATTTGATGGCCACGCTGCCCGAAGCCATATTGCCAATCATGGTGGGAATCATGAGGGGCGAAATCCAACGTGCACCTTCCTCATGGTACTTGATGACACCGTTCATGATGGTATCGAAGCCACCGATGCCTGAGCCTACATACACGCCCAAGCGCTCGGGGCTCATCTGCATGTCCTCGTTGTCCTTCATGGTTTGATAGGCAGCGGCCAAGGTATACACGGCAAAACGGTCGTTGCGCTTGACGAAACCCTTGTCAACGCCGCAAGCCTCGGGGTCGAAGTCCTTCAGCTCGGCTGCAATCTTCACGGGAAGGTCGGTGGTGTCAAACGACTTGATGAAGTCGATGCCGCAATAGCCGTCCATCAGGTTTTTCCATATGGTTTCAAGGTCGTTGCCAATCGGTGAGACGGCACCCATACCAGTTATCACTACTCTTCTGTTTTCCATATTTGTTGGTTTATTCTTTTACACATTATAATTCGGCTGCCACCATGTGACAGCCCTACAACTGTCAACTATTAACTGTCAACTCCTAACTGATTAATACTCCCATTCCCACAGGCAGGCGGCGGAGACGAAACCAGCTCCAAAGGCACTCATGATAATCTTGTCACCCTGCTTGATTTTGCCAGCGGCAATCATCTCATCCAGCATGATCGGGATGCTGGCCGAAGAGGTGTTGCCGTATTTCTCGATGATAGTGGGGTATTTCTCCTCGGGGCCACCAATGATATGGCGTATGCCCTCGATGATGCGCTTGTTGGCCTGATGCAGCAGGAACCAGGTGATGTCCTCGTGAGTCAGGTGGTTGTAGTCCAGCACGTTTTGTATGTCTTTGGCCGACTCGGTAACGGCGGTCTTAAATAGTTCCTTGCCTTTCATGACCAGCGGTTGACCTTTGGTATAGTGTTGCTCAAAAGGTGTGGTCTCCATGCCGCGTTCATAATACAGCACGTCGCGGTCTGAGATCATGGTGAGCTTCACGTCCTTGAAGGCCGTGCCTTCGGTCAGCACCACTGCACCGGCACCGTCGCCAAACAGCACGCTGCAGTCGCGTTCATGCCAGTTGCAGTATTTGGTAGGTTCCTCGGCACAGAGGACGAGGATATTCTTGGCGTGTCCCGCCTTGATCATGCTGTCGGCCAGCATCAGGGCGTTGACAAAGCCGGCGCAGGCGACGTTGATATCAAGACCCGCACAGGTCAAGCCGATGCGCTTTTGGACGATGCAGCTCAGTCCAGGGGTGACGTGGCGGTTGGCCACATTAGAGACCAAGAGGAAATCTATCTGGTCGGGACGGAGCCCTGAGGCCTGAATCGCCTTTGTGGCAGCCTCCACAGCGAGGTCATATAAATCTTCATTAGATAATAGGTGACGCGCCTGGATGCCCGTGCGAGAGGAGATCCATGCGTCGTTGGTGTCCAAAAAAGAGGCCAAGTCGTCGTTGGTTACCGTAAGTTTCGGCACTGCGCTTCCTGTTCCAATGATTTTCATTTCAATTCGATTAAGGTTGATACTCGTTTTCGATTTTCTAAAACGCCGCAAAAGTACAGCATCGTACCAAGCCGTGTGGAAAATGTGTCCAAAACAGGGCTTTTGTGGCGAAAATCGGCTATTTGGGGTGAAAATCGGCCTTTTTTGGGGTGAAATTCGGAGATTTTGACAAAAGCCGGGTCAGAAAATGGGTGGATTTTGTGCTTTAAGAGTACCTTAGGCGTACCTTAGGCGAAGGTTAGGCGGGGAACTGACAACTGAAATCAGTACACTACACCCTCCTTTAGTGTTCCTTTACCCCTCCTTTAGTGTTCCTTTTGTCTCCTTGCTTGACTGTTTTGACAAGCGATTCAGGACGGGCTGATAGCATTTGACAAGTGTTTCAGTATAACCAGCAAGCCGACATTTTGAAAACAAGGAGTGATAAGCCTTCTCTCTGCCAGTGACAAGCCTTTTCTCTGCGAGTGACATGCCTTATCGCTATCTGAGATAAGCCGTTTCTCTCAAAAGGATTGTTGGCCATAGTCTTAATCTTAGCATCTCAGTTGTTCCAAAAATCCCCTTGATACTGCGTTTTCTGCAATCAAGTTGGCTTTTTTGCCGCAAAGCGCCTTTCAAATGAGGTATGAGCGATGTTTTTTTGAAACGCTTTCGTGCACGAAAGGAAGGGGAAAAACATCGGAAAGAGGGGCTTTTGCATACTTTTTATGGCCTTTTAGAGGAGAATTTTGAGACGATTTCTGTCTTTTCTAAGGGTTGGCATCTTGGTGAACGATGATTTGCTGATATTGTATCTCGTTGTCTTGCTGCTTTTTAGGTAAAAAGTAATGTCCAAATCTTCCAGATTCCAGTTCTTCCAGTTTTTTTTCAAGGTTCCAAATCCCTTCTAATAATATATATATCTATCTAAATATTAAGTATTTATATAATCTTAAAAAGGGTATTTGTCCATCTTTTTTAATTGGAAGAACTGGAAGTGGAAGGAATATTCAAGACAGGTTTCCATCCCTACCTTAATGATTCATAGATACTTAAATAATCCTTAGCGTTGACATTAGGCTGTCCAGCAGTCTCAGTCTCAGAGTCTCAGTTGTTTTACAAGGCACCCCTTATCTCGCTTTTTATTCTATATTATATATTTATATTATTGATTATTATATAGTTATAAGTGTCTTAAAAACGGGTTTCGAGTTGGATTGTGACTTTCTTTTCTAACTGAGACTGAGATTTGAGACCGGAGGGGGGGTGTTGGATTCGACGCGAACTGAATAAACTGTAACCGAAACCAGCCAAAAAGGTTTCTGAAATGGAAAGACCATTTTGTTTTTGTGGCATGAAGAAAAGTTGCTATCTTTGCCGCAACAATAATAATAAATATGGCAGTATCAGAAGACAGAAAATACACAAAAGAATTTGTCTATAATTTGTTAGAGAGTATAAAAGGCAAGACACTTGGTGAAGTTGATAAAACTCGTCAGTTTGACCGTACAAAAGAAAGTCCAAAAATAACTGGTATTGCCGGAGATGTGATTGAGCAGTCGGTATTTGGTTATGAGCGTGATAGTGACCAAGAATGTGATATCGAAATAGATGGTGTGCTGACGGAGCTGAAAACTACAGGAGTTAGAATCCCAAAGTCTGACTTAAAAAACGTAGTGAATAAAAGTGGAGACGCTTATAATCTTTTTTTTGGTGCTAAAGAGGGTATTAGCATTACAGGAGTAACATTTGAACCAACTATTCAAACCGATTTCAATTCTTCACACTTTTGGGAAAAGTCTGAACATCTATTAATCGTGTTCTATGAATACAAGTCATACGATGTGGTTCCTGCTTCAGATTATGCTCAATTTCCAATCGTAGATTACTGCTACAATAAGTTCACAGATTCTGAGCGCAACCAACTATGTAGCGACTGGGAACTGGTTAGAGACTATCTTCAGAAGATTTATGACAAATATACCAATCCAGAAAAGCGTAATGAGGCTCTTGTTGGCTTTACCCATATCCTTCGCCCTAATTTGCTTTTGATAGAATTGGTTCCCGGTTTTAAGAAAAAAACATCGGGGTCATATCAGAAACCTCGCTATAGGTTGAAGAAAACCTTTATAGACCATATCGTTCATGGCCATTTTGACAAGAGTAGGACAAATGTTGAGATTTCCTTGAAAGAGTCTTTTTCCAGTTTTGCGCAATTAGATGCTCGTTGTCATAGCATTTCGACCAAATACAAAGGAATGACCTATGAACAACTGAAGAAAAGTCTGAGCATTGAGACGGCCATTTCAACAAAGGACTTTGGGTCAAAATGTATTCTCAAAATGTTTGGTGCAGAAGGCAGCAAGTTAAATCAAATCTCTGATTTCATCAAAGCAGGAATCATTGCAAAAACGATAACTTTAACTACTACTGGAGGTAGAACGGAGGATATGAAATTAAATCATATTGATTTTGAGGAATGGACTAGCAAAGAGGTAGAATTCGAAGATTCTGAACTCTATCTATATTTCTGCGAACATAGTTTTCTTTGCCCGATCTTTTGCGAACATGATGAGAATGATCCCGGCAAAACCACATTTGAGGGCTTTAAACGTTTTTCTTTTGACGACGATTTTTTGGACAAAGAAGTGAAACGAACATGGGAAGACTCAAGAAGTTTGATTCATAACAAAACTCTGAAATGGGAATATGCTCTTGACAAAAATGGCAACAAAAGAAAGAACAAAAGTGGTTCATATATGGGTGCTCCCAATTTCCCAAAAAGCGCGGACTATCAAGTATTCTTCCGAGGAGGAGCCGACGATTCAAGAGAGGAAGCGAGGATAGAAGTTGTGAATGGTATTCATATGCTACCACAATTCTTCTGGTTAAAAGGAACATATATAGCAGAAAAATTGAAAACAATAGAATATTTGTAATATGGCCAAACATAAAATCAAAGTAGTAGAATTATTCGCTGGTGTGGGAGGTTTCCGTATCGGACTCGAAGGCGCATCGGATGCGTTCGATACCATTTGGAACAACCAATGGGAGCCATCGACCCAGCATCAAGATGCATCCTTGGTTTATGTGGCTAGATTCGGTTCTAAAGGCCATTCAAACAAAGACATTAATTTGGTGAAGACCGAAGAAATTCCTAATCATGATTTGATGGTTGGCGGATTTCCGTGTCAGGACTATTCGGTAGCAGCGTCATTGAGCCGCTCTGGTGGTATCGAAGGTAAGAAAGGGGTTCTTTGGTGGCAAATTTATAGGATATTGAAAGAAAAGGATGATAAAAGGCCTTCATACCTTTTCTTCGAGAACGTTGACCGTCTTCTAAACTCTCCTGCATCCCAACGCGGACGAGACTTTGCAATTATTCTTGCATCATTGGCTGATTTGGGTTATATTGTCGAATGGCGCATTATTAACGCTGCGGACTACGGAATGCCTCAACGGAGACGTAGAACTTACATTGTTGGTTATCAGAAGGGTTCTATAGTAGCTCAAAAGATTGAAAGAATGGAAGATTGGGTAGCGTATGATGGTGTAATGGCAAAAGCCTTTGAGTTTAAGCAAAAAGCTGGAACGGTTTCAGATTTCGAAATTGAAGGTACGATACAGGAAGTTTCTTCAAATTTCAATAGGGGCAAAAAAGACAGCCCTTTTGGAAATGCAGGAATGATGATGAACCGTCATGTTTATTCCGTTGATGCTGAGCCTGTATATGATGGTCCGCGTCAAACATTAGGGGGTAATCTTGTGGATGAAAATCTTGTACCAGAAGAGTTCTTTATTACTGAAAAAGAAATGCCCAAATGGCAGTATGAGAAAGGGGCTAAGAAAATCAATCGTGTATCGAAAGAAGGTTATGAATATGTCTTTTCGGAAGGTGGAATGGCTTTCCCAGATTATCTTGACCAGCCATCGCGCACTATTATTACTGGTGAAGGAGGTACGGCTCCATCACGATTTAAGCACGTGGTCAAAACAAAATCAGGACGTTATCGTCGCCTTCTTCCAATCGAGTTGGAACGCATGAACATGTTCCCTGATAACCATACATGTCATCCTGAGGTTTCGGACGGACGTAGGGCTTTCTTGATGGGTAACGCTCTTGTGTGCGGTGTTGTTGAGGCAATAGGAAAAAGCCTTTATCAAGTTATTTATGATAAAGCTCCTATTTCTTCAAAGCCAATTTTTACGGTTCGTGATTCCAAGCCGATGTTGGATTTGGAACTCTTTGAAGACTTGAGGAAACCTTTGGTGGTTAACCGCCCACTAAAGCAATATGCATTAGATCCTATGAAACACTTGCTGATAGGCTTGGTGAAGAAAGACAACGAGGGGTATTTCTTAAGAGAAGAGCCAACAAAGCTATATTATACAGGTAAAAACAAGACCTTCCCATCTACTGTTTCTCTCAATAAACTTTACTATTTCATGCCTTATTTCAAAGAGAAAGGTATAAGAGATCTCTATTTAATCAAAGTGCTTCGCATTGGCAATAAAGCGGAGATACATCCAGAATCGAAAGATGAAGAGCCTCGTTTAGTGTTTGAGTTGGAATATTTGGAGAGTTTACCTGACTTTGAGATTGTAAAACTTAATAAATATTGGTATAAGGATACATTGCTCGGAAGAGTATATAGCATTTAATTGTAAAGCATATGGACGATACAGGAAAGCCATGTAAATGGCACTTTGATATTCAGACGGGTGAAGAACAGGGCCCAGGAGATGCACTTGGGCAAAATTTTAAAGGTGAGCCCTATGCTGCCCTTGTGCGTGAGTCTATTCAGAATTCATTGGATGTTCCTTTAGAGAATGATTGTCCTGTAAGGGTGGTCTATTCTTTTGGGGACATTGATTCTAACGCCCTTGATGGTTTCTTTGATTTGAAAGAGCACATAAAAGGATGTATGGATTTTTGGAAAGCAAAGAAAGATATAGTAGATAAATACGAAAAGAAACTGAACTACTTTAATGATGGTTTGTTTCAAAGTATGCCATATCTAAAGGTCTCTGATTATAACACTTTGGGAATGGATTATGAATTTGAAAACAACAATTGTCCGTTTTATGCTTTTGTCAGAGCTTCTAAGATTAGCGTAAAAGAAGGTCCTTATCAAGGCGGAACGTATGGTTTTGGAAAAGCTGCATATTTCCAACTCTCTCCTATAAACACTTTGCTCATCTCAACAAGGACTCCTGATGGGAAGGTGTTTTTTGAAGGCAAATCGGCATTATGTACACATTTATACAAAGGCGAGAAAAAAACTTCAGTCGGCTTCTTTGATAACAAAGAAGGTAATCGGCCAATTGAAAACCAGTCTGAGATACCTAGCATGTTTCGCAGGAACGAGGATGAGCCTGGCACGGACTTCTACATTTTAGGCATTAAACCTCTAAAGATGGAGGATGCTGTACAGAAAATGAAACATGAAGTGCTTCGCAGTTTTCATCCTGCTGTGGAGGCAGGAATGCTAGAAGTAGAGATTCAGGCACCAACAGGAAATGTCTGTATAACAAAAGATACCATTGAAACTTATATGATTCAGGAATTTCCTGATGAACAAGACACCTCCGGTCAGTTCCGTACGTTGAACCCCAGACCATATTACGATGCTCTTATCCATAAGGGCAAAGGAAAAGGATATGATGTTATTGAAGGCGAGAAAGAACATCTTGGAAAGATAAAAATGTATATCAAAAAAGTACCAGGCGCTATCGACAAGATTGTGTATATGCGTAGGCCTAGAATGATTGTATATGCACAAAAATCACAATCGAGTTTGGGCTTCTATGGAGTTTTTGTATGTGATGATGAAAAAGGTGACGATTTGCTGAGCAAGTTAGAAAATTCATCACATAGTAAGTGGTCACGAGATTTCTATAGAGATGACATTACAAACGAATGCATACAAGAGGGTGTTGATGCGATAAACGAGTTGAAGGAATTTTGCGTTGAATGCATTGATAAAATTGCTGGCGACAACCCTAAAAATGAATTATCTATAGCTGGACTTGATGATTTGTTGTACATTCCAGATTCTTTAATAGAAGACGATGGCAAGCCAACTGTCCTTGGTAAACCAGTTGATTCTGTCAACGAGGAAAACGGTTCGCTTACAACATCTGCAGAAGGTATAGAAGTAGATAACCCCACTCAGAAGAGTCCCACTCCAATTGGTACAATCATGGTTGAAAGCCCAGGCAGAGCTACAACCATTTCCACAGACCCTACTCCTGCAGCCACAGGGCATGGGAAGGGACATCGAGATGGAGGAGATGAACCTGCACCTGGAGTAAATATTGATGTGGTTGATGTTGATTTTTCAAGAGGAAAGCATTTCGTACCCATGAATGTCCCCATTCGTGTATTTGCCCAAAAAGTTGATGGCATTGTATATCACATAGTAGTAATTCATTCTGATCGTGTTGTTGAAAATGGGAAGATGGAATTAATCGTTTGTGGAGAACAATACGATATGCAAATAAGGGTATTAGAGTCTGACAACGGGAAGCCGAAGAACAACACTGTTACCAATATGGCGTTTGACAATGGTGTTTTAAAGGTCAAAATCCGTTTTGCTGATAATATGCCTCACACTGTTCAAACGAAGTTGTATTATGAAGAATAAAGATGTTTGTTTCCCACATCCAGTTTTAGGTGTTGGTGATGCTGTCGGCCCCAAACCTCCAGTTAATCCACTGATAAGTGTGGAAGGAGAAGAATACATTATCAATATTTCCGTTGATATTCATAACGAAGATATCATAAAACTTATTCACGACGGATATGCGGCTTTCATGTGTGAGATAGACTGTCCTTCAACATTTTATAGGAATATTTTCTATCCTCATGAAGCCACTTTCGAAATTAGGATTAAACGTAAGGAAGTAGCCAAACGAGTTAACATTGATTTTACTGTTACCGTCATAAAGGACATCAAGAAATATACAAATAGCGAATTCCATACTGATTATCAAGGGTTTACTTTTGACCTTGAACCAGGCGACTTGTTGGCTTTGGTGAAAATGCACTATGATGCTGACATCAAGTATGAAAAACTGCAATCGGCTGGCTCGTTTATGACGATTGTCCCAGGACATGATGAAAATAATACCGTTTATTACTTGTATAATTCCAAAATTGAGATACAGTTACCCAAAGCATTGTATGATGATTATAGGGTAAGTTTTAACGGGCCAGGTAAGCATGCAAGTATATTCCATTCATCTATTGTTTTTAACGCACTTGTTTATGCCCTTTTAAACTATGATGATGAGGAGTATGGAACTACTTTGTGGGCAAGGACATTGAAATATAGAATTGAGCTTGAACCACGTCTTAGGGAGTATGCTGATGTCCTAGAAAACAGAGACCCAATGAAGATTATGAAGTTTGCCCAAGCGCTTTTGGACAATCCTTACAAGAAGCTACTTGAGTCTATGCATGATATTATTGATTCTGACAATTCACAACAAGGATACTAGTATGGCACTTCAGAAAACATTCAAGGAGACTTACGCCAATCGGTTGCAATATGAAGCCAAAAAAGGGATTGACATAGGGCGATATACTATGCCTGAGTTTGACTACGATAAAAGCCAGGTTCTTATCATTCCAACACTAGACAAGCCAAATGGATTGCTTGAAAGGATGGATGCCAAGAACGATTTGACGTCGGCTAAGGCGCTATATGAGGCTTATGTGAATTTGTCTCCACAGCAGGCTTCAGATGAGAGTTTTTGGACATATCTTACTCATGTCGATTTGTTTCCATATGTTCAGCAACGCAATAATGCTGTTCTGGAAGAGGGATTCAATGATGCCAAGTATATCGACAACTATTTCTTTCATGGAAATGGTGGCTTGATATATCATCCACTTGCTGGTTTATGGTGGGATGTTCATTGCACGATTGACAATGATTCGATAACTCCGTACATATACACCGATTATTTGTTTAAGGACTACGGATTGCGCGTAACATATATGGGCCGTTATGCATTGTTTAGACATAAAGAGCAGGTGTTTGGTATTTTACAATTCTTGATGGACAATGAAGATGTGTCAAGTGAACATTTTCGTCAAAGAACCAGATGGATTGCACAGTACTTCAACAAAATGGGTGCTGTAAAACAGTTAAGGAGCTTAAACCGCGAGTATTTTTATTCTGAACTAAACAGGCTTAAAGATGTAATCCTAAAAATAAAGACCGATGAAGATGTAAAAACAGTTTAGAAGTCCGAAGTTTGCTGACTTTTTTGATGGGTGAGATGCAAATAGCCATCATCTAAGGATATAAAAAAACCAGAATAAAGCATTGGGTATCGAAAATAATTCCTATTTTTGCAGACTATGAAAATCACAGAGATTTGGTTTGATGCTGACTATATTTACGGCAAAGATGATGAAGGGAAAGAGTACAAGCAGTCGCTCTTGTGGTATCCCAGGCTGCGGGCAGCATCGGAAGAGGAACGAAAACACTACACGATGGGCATGGGCGGTATTCATTGGCGGGGTTTGGACGAGGACATCAGTTTCGAGAGCTTTGAGTATGAGGATGCCGAGCCTACGGCTTTGCAACGTTTCTTCTTGACGCATAAGGAGATCAATGTCGCTGAGTTTGCCCGCTCGATGGATATGAATCCCACGTTGCTACGCAATTACATCAATGGGTTCAAGAAACCGTCAAAAGAACGCGAACAGGAAATCATGGACCGCATTCATGAATTGGGCAAAGAAATGGTGGCGGCTTAAAGGTTGCGTTTTCGTTTTCTGGATACTTAATGATGAGATGTGTGATGTAATTTGGAATTGAATAAAGACAATATAAGTGTATGAGCAACGATAAGAAAGTCGGATATTTGGACTTCGACGAGTATATACGCCAAGGTGAACCGGCGCAACAGGAAAAGGCTGGGTATTGGCAGACGGCCATCGGGCTTCAGGCGGTGGACGGTTTGAAGGTATCGGAATATCTGCAAGACACGGCACGTCGCCACATCGAAGGGGACATCACCATTGATGAAGCACGGGAACTTGTCAACCAGTATTATGCCACCAAGACTACCCACGACATCCACGATGAAGACACGGAAGAGGCCGACCGCGTTTCATCGAACATCGTGAAGGTGCTGTCGAGCCCTACCTTTGATTTCACCACAGGGGGATATCAGTCGGTACATCGCCGTGTCTTTGAAGGCGTGATGAAGCATGCTGGCGAATTCCGCACTTACGATATTACCAAGAAGGAATGGGTGCTGGAAGGCGATACTGTGCTTTATCTGAATTGGGAAGACCTGCGTCGCGCCATCAGCTATGATCTGGAACAAGAGCGTGCCTACACCTACAAAGGGAAGCTTCCCGATGAAATGATAAGCCATTTGACCCGTTTTGTCTCCGGCTTATGGCAGATACACGCCTTTGCCGAAGGCAACACGCGTACCACAGCTGTTTTCACCATACAATACCTTCGTTCGTTGGGATTTGAAGTGGATAATGACCAGTTCGCCAGGCATTCATGGTATTTCCGCAATGCATTGGTGCGAGCCAACTACCGCAACGTGGCGAAAGGGATAGACTATTCTCCCGTTTATCTGGAGCGTTTCTTCCGCAATCTTTTATTAGGAGAACAATGGGACTTGCGCAACCGTTATCTTCATATCCATCCAACTGCGGAATGGAGTGTGCAACCTAACCTTGCCACCCCCACAAGTACCCCCACAAGTACCCGTACAACTACCCGTACAAGTACCCGTACAAGTTCATGTGTAACATACTTAAATCCAGATAGTAAGCTGTATACAAGTAACGATAATATAATTGAACTTATACGGGTCATTGGAGACGATGAGTTAAGCATCAAACAGATGATGGAGCTCAAAGGCCTTAAGCATAGGAACAATTTTTTGGATTACCACCTTGAGCCTGCTTTGAAGGAGAAATTCATCCGCAGAAAATATCCTGACCGTCCCAACCATCCTCGCCAGAAGTATCTGTTGACGGTAAAAGGAATAGCCTTATATAATGAATTGACCCAAAGGTGAAAGATGGAGGAACTGTGACGTTTTCGGTTTCTTTCCCTACCTCCCCTTAAACCGAGGATGGAACTGCACCATGGTGTCGCGCAAGAGTTCGTCGGAGATGTGGGTGTAGATTTCCGTCGTGCTTACGCTGGCGTGACCGAGCATCTGCTGGACGGCCAAGAGGTTGGCGCCGCCTTCCAAGAGATGGGTGGCGAAGCTGTGGCGGAAGGTGTGCGGACTGATGGTCTTGGTGATGCCGTTGCGCTCGGCCAGGTCTTTCACGATGAGGAAGACCATCTGGCGGGTGAGGCCCGTGCCTCTGCTGTTGAGAAACACGATGTCGGAGTACTTGGGCTTCACGTTGACGTGCAGCCGGGCACCTTCTATATATTGGTACAGGATTTTCAGGCTGCCCTCGCCGATGGGCACCAGGCGTTCCTTGCTGCCTTTGCCGAAGATGCGCAGGAAGCCGTCGGCTTTGTAGATGTCGCTGATTTGTAGCCCGATGAGCTCGGAGACCCGCAGGCCACAGCCGTACATCACCTCAATCATGGCCTTGTTGCGGTGGCCGTTGGGCTGGCTGAGGTCGATGCTGTCAATCATCTTCTGGATTTCCTCGTAGGTCAGCACCTCGGGTAGGTGGCGCCCCAGGGTAGGTGAGGAGATGAGCAGGGTGGGGTCGAGGTCGGTGATTTCTTCCTCGTTGAGGTATCGCCAGAACGACTTGATTCCCGAGAGGATACGCGCCTGCGACTTGGCCCCGATGTTGAGGTCGTAGAGGTAGGCGAAGAAGTTCTCGATGGTGTCCTGCTTGATGTCGTTCACCTCGGTGGAATGCTGCTCGGCCTCAAGGTATTGCAGAAACAGATGGACATCGTGCCGATAGGCCTCCACGCTGTTGTCGGACAATGATAGTTCCAGCCGGAGATAGTCGGCGAAATGCTTGATGAGGTTGGGGCTGATATTAGTGGGATGATGCTCCATCGTTTTGTTTTTGCAAAAGTACAAAAAAAAGGGACGCGCGACTCAAAAGTCCCGCGCCCCATAGTCTCGTGTCCCGAGTCCAAATCAATCCAAGGTGTGGATGACGAGGCCTGAACGCAGTTTCGGTTCAAACCAAGTGGTCTTGGGAGGCATGATGTTGCCCGTGTCGGCGATGTCGATGATCTGCTTCATGCTCACAGGATAGAGCGCGAAAGCGACCTTCATCTCACCGCTGTCGACGCGACGCTTCAGCTCGCCCAGTCCACGGATGCCGCCGACGAAGTCGATGCGCTTGTCGGTGCGGAGGTCCTTGATGCCCAGAATCTTGTCGAGGACAAGGTTGCTGAGGATGGTGACGTCCAACACGCCGATAGGATCGTTGTCGTCGTAGGTGCCGGGTTTGGCGGTCAGCGAATACCACACGCCCTCGATGTACATCGAGAAGTTGTGCAGCTTGTTGGGCTTGTACTCGGTGTCGCACTCGCAGTGGCAGGGGAACTCGCAGTTGCAGGTGCCGCCGTCCTTGGTGCAGTTGCACTTGCACTCGATGTCGAAGTTCTCTTGCAGGGCTTTGAAGAAGTCCTTGGTGCTGAGGCCGTTGAGGTCTTTCACCACGCGGTTGTAGTCGATGACGTTCAGCTGGTTGTCGGGGAAGATGACGGTCATGAAGTAGTTGTACTCCTCCTTGCCGGTGTGGGCGGGGTTGTGCTCTTTCTTCTCCTGGCCGACGAGGGCAGCGGCGGCGCTGCGGTGGTGACCGTCAGCGATATACATGGCCGGAACCTGCTTGTCGAACAGCTCGACGAGGCGGGCGATGGTGGCCTTGTCGTCGATGACCCAGAAACGATGGCCGAAGCCGTCTTCCTTGGCGATGAAGTCGTAGATGGGCTTCTCAGCGGTGATCTTGCTCACGATGGCGTCGATTTCGGCGACGGCAGGGTAGGCGAAGAACACAGGCTCGACGTTGGCGTTGGTGA
>Ga0265301_10000459_pt1 | contig 60610 bp, 85 predicted proteins | sample AusTroGonzalo_MG_2_FD_193488 | JGI IMG/M metagenome (GOLD analysis project Ga0265301, IMG submission 193488) | Bovine rumen microbial communities from tropical cattle in Woodstock, Queensland, Australia - Gonzalo_04 | ecosystem: Host-associated > Mammals > Digestive system > Stomach > Rumen ... | reverse complement strand
GACTTAAAAGACTTGTTAGTATAAAGGGGGTTAAAAAGTGGCTATTTTATCTAAAAAAGAGGACTTAAAGCCTATCTTTAAAATAGGCGACAATATAACCTTGTCACATCATAAAATTTATGGTATCGTTTTTAATGATGACAAGGGCTATTTAATTAATAGGTTTTTAGTTTTAGGGGGTTTATTATGAATAAAGATATAAGAGACTGTAATAAGAGTCTTGACAAGTTACAAGAGGCTTTATTATTACAGTTAAAAACAACTAATATTGAATATATTGACCTTTTAGCATATCATCGTAAGATAGAGGCTATAAAATGTAAAAAAGACTCTTTATACCTAGAGTCTCTATTATAGGGGGCTATTAACAAGCCCTTTTATTTTTTTAACTGTAATTATAACAATTGTTATATTTGCCTTACAGTTAGAGGGCTAAAAGGCTATCGTTATATTACAGTAAGGGGCTATAATCAAGGGGCTTAAGTTGTCAAGTGCTAAAATTAAGAGGGGCTTAAGCATTTTAAAGGGCTTAAGTGCTAAAACCTTAATAAATATAATAGTCAATATAGATATAATATAGTTAAAAGTCCTATTTTTGCCCCTTACTGTAACTATCGATGACAAGAGGGGGGGCTATAGTACTACTAGTCATATTAGCCCTATTATATGGCTTGTCATATTAGTACTACTAGTCATATTATGCTATTATATGGCTTGTCATGTCATCGCTATATTATGGCTTGTCATATTAGTACTATATATCGCCTAAAACGTCTATTTAAACAAGCCTTAAAGCCTTAAAACCCTTAAAACCCTATTTAATACTTGATTTTATGCTAAAATCATGTAATAATTTAAACTTAATAAAAACTAAAGTTTATTTAACTTAAGTTAACTTGATTTTTAGTCAACATCCCTGGAAATAGGATCCCAATCTATTAATCCTCCTCACGAAACTTTCAGAAAATTTGGGGGGAGGTAAAAACAACCCCTTACCCCTCGAAATCCTCTGAAAAGCAAGGAAAAGCCCCATCTCCGAACTGCCCTCTACTGCCCCACTCTCCCAAAAATACACACAACCTCACCTCCTACACATCAGCCCCTCCCTTATCTTTGATGCCTATCAGAGCGAAGCGACTACTGTTTGAACTGTTCATACTGTAGGAAACTGTTCTGAACTGTTTCGAAATATTTTAGAACATTCAGAAGTGTAGGATACTATTTGCACAACTTCGAACATACATAAATATCAATACTACACAAATATTTTTTAATTTTCAACAATATTGCCTCCTTGCACCTATAAAAAAGGATATAGGTAAGTATATAGGTTTGTGTGACTTTCGGCAAAAAAATGTCGAAAATGGCGGAAATTGCTCCGTTGGTCAATTGGAGGGTGAAGTCGCAATATCGTTGTGTCACTCAACCCCCATTTTGTGTCACGGGGAGCTCATTTTGTGTCACGGGGAGGCGATTTTGTGTCACGGAGGTGCATTTTTGTGTCACGGCAACCCCATTTTGTGTCACGGAAAATTGAAAATATGTGTAGAATCCTAATTTTGTAGCATATTTCTTACAAATTTGTGTCAGCAGACCCAACTTTTGTGTCACCCAACTACATTTTTGTGTCAGCCCATCACAGTTTTGTGTCACGGCAATAAAAAATTGTGTCACACGAGGTCGGATCTGTGTCACCGACTAAAATTTTTTTTGATATTATGGTTTTTGACAATAAAACATTCTTGATAATCGGACTGGTTGCTGGTGGAATTGCTTGTCTGTATGTAGGGGCTACCGAGTTGGCATCTGCCATATTCGGTGGATTGGTCGGATATCTCTCCAAAGACACCATCACAGTCAGACATGAAAATGTCGATGAGGTGGAGGAGATTGGATCAGACTCTGAAACAGCATGAGCATATGATTGAGGACCATGAGTACAAACTGTCCGACATTCAGAAAGACCTAACCGACATCAAGGTAAGGCTGGGAATAAAAGACAAGACCAATGGTCAGGTTGTCGCATATCAGCAACAGTTGATGGATGCTCAAAAGCAAGAGCGAGAGGAAAGGAAAGAGGAGGATGCGAATCTCCGCGATTCAATAAAGCGAGTGGATGACAAGACATGGGTCATCCTTACTGGTGTAATCCTCGGAATATTGTTGAAATTCATTTAGGAGAGATTGGATGAGAGTGAATAAAGATGTTGATGTCGATGAAAATGGTCAGCCAATTCTTCCTAATGAGCCAAAAGTTGATGCTAGGACTGGCAAACGGAGAAAAGCCAAACCGAGAGCAATCACACAAGGGCAAATAAATAAAATCTGCAAGAAGATTAAAGAGGGAAACTTTATCAAGACTGCCGTTGTCTCTAGTGGGGTCAACTATTCGACCTATACTGGTGCGATGTCAAGAGGTAAAAAAGGAATTCGCCCATATGACAAGTGGTATGAGCAAGTGCAGATTGCAAAGGCAGAGGCAGAAGCCGACAAAGTTTCAATTCTCAACGATGAGATGATGGCTGGAAATGTTGGAGTCATCCAATGGTGGTTGGCTCGTATGCATCCGAACCGTTGGGAAAGAACCGAAAGAATCAAAGCACAAGTGGATAATTCTCAAAAAATCGAAATTGTAAGGTTCTCCGACCACAATAAAGAAGAAAAAGATGAGCAAACTGGTACTGACTGATAAACAAGCCGAATACATAGATGACAAGACAAGACACCTCATGGTGATGGGGTCTGCTGGAAGTGGTAAGACCTACTTTGCTTGTGTGAAAGTCATCATGTATGCTTTGGAATTCCCCAAGGCTCGTATCGGTGTATTCAGACAGACTTTGCCATCCCTCCGTGAAACTGCTTGGAGAGAAATCAGAGAAATCCTTATTGACCTCAACATTGAGTTTGAGGAAAACAAATCCAATGGGATTATCACACTATCAAACGATTCTACAATCTCTTTTACTCCTTTAGATGATGATAGGAAGATAAGAAGCCTAAACCTCGACTTTGTGTACATAGAACAAGCAGAAGAGACCACAGAAGAGGCTTTTGATGAACTCGACTTGAGGATAAGGCACGAGGTATCAAAGAAGAACTGGGGTCAGATGCTAATCGTGGTTCAGCCTGAAAGCAAGACACATTGGCTCTATAAACGATTCTATCAGATAAAGAAGAACGATGCAGACTATAAAAAGGTTCATTTCAGTTATCTAGACAATCCATACCTACCGACTGAACAAGCGAAAGTATACGAGGGTCTGAAAGAGACCAACCCTGATAAGTACAGAACTCACACCCTCGGAGAGTGGATAACCTCCTCAAAACAGATATTTACAGACAACTGGGAGGTCGGATTCAATCGCAGATACTTCAGTTACTTCGTAGGAGGAGTCGACTTCGGCTGGAACTCCCCAGCTTGTTTCTTACTGGCTGGAGTATATGATGATGAGTTCTACATTCTCGGCGAGGTCTATAAAACAGAAATGACCAACGATGAGTTCCTCAAGAGAATCTATGATTTGCTACAGCAACATGAACTCGGATTCGGCGATTTGGATGCAGTCTACTGCGATTCAGCCGACCCTGAAAAAATCGAAGTGTTCTGTCGCAACGGATTGAATGCCTATCCATCCGTGAAGAATGTCAAGGCTAAAATAGATACCACTCGAGAGAACCACATTTACATAGATGAGTCTTGTGAGAACCTTATTCGCGAGTTGCCTTCCTATGAGTGGAAAAGAGACCGTGAGGGCAACATTTTGGATGAACCAGTAAAAAAGAATGACCATGCAGTCGACGCTTTATGTTATTTGGTATATGGTGTAATGGGTCAGTTAAGTGAAAACAGACCAGCATCAGCATTTTCGATGAACGAGGTTTACATTTACTAGTTATGGGGGCAATATACTCTATTTTGAATAAAAAAGATGGTAAAATCTATGTTGGGCAGTCAATAAACCCTAAAAAAAGGTTAGCACAACATAAATCCAATTTAAGAGGAAATTACCATAGGAACACCCATCTTCAAAGGGCTTGGAATAAATATGGAGAATCTTCTTTTGAATTTGGAATCCTTGAAAATTGCTCTGATGAATCATTAAATGACAACGAGACTTGGTGGATTAATTATTTCGATTCTACAAACCAAGACAAAGGATATAACTACGAAAGTGGTGGAAATTCCGATTACAAGGTATCAGATGAATCTCGTAAGAAGATGAGTCAAAATCATTTTGACGTAAGTGGCGAAAACAATCCATTTTATGGTAAAAAACATTCTGAAGAGTCTTTGAGGAAAATGAGAGAAACTAAAGCAAAACAGTTCGCTCTCAAAGAAGATAAACCTACCATCACTAAAAAAGGATTTAAAAATGGAAAACAATGTTATGGCTTAAGATATAAGGGCAAATATATTTGTTATAGCATTTCTCGTGAGAAATTGGAGAAAAAAATAGAAGAATTGGAGTTGTAATGAGTTTTTTAGACAGATTTAGACCCAAAAGGGTAGAAGTGGAGAATGTAGAGCCTAACCGAGTATTCAATGTTGGGCAAGATGACATAACTACCGAACTTTGGGATAAAAGAAGCCAAGACTGGATTACATATGCTCCCCCAAAAATTCGCCCAACGATAAAAAATCGTAGAAAGGCTAGTCTCTTTCCATCCGTGTATGGTATTCTCAACAACCTGATCATGAAAACAATCTCATCATATGCGATTGATGGAGACAACCAAAAGGCTGTAGACCACATCATTGATGTGGATGAGATATGGAATCTCCGTAACCTCATGTATGAATGCCTTTGGAAATGCTTTGTCGATGGCGAAGTGTTCTATGAAAACTCCGAAGACACCGAGATTGATGGTCATGTAGCATTAAGGCTGTTGGCATTCGATGGAGAAAAGTCTCTCATCAAAAAGATATACGATGACAATTCCCAACTAATCGGATACAAGCAGCTCGTGGTAAAAAAGTCAGCCTTGAAAAACTGGAAAGGTGTAGGCTTTTGGGAAGACTACCAAGAGGAGGATGTAATAACTGTAACTTTCGATGCTGATGAAATTTCCAATCCGATTCTCATTGAAATAGATGGGGTCGGTCAGAGCATTGTCAAGAACATTATCGACATAGCCTATGAGATTGAATCTCTCACTAGGATGATGCCGTTGATTGTTCACAAAAGTGCGAACATTCTTGTCGCAACATTGGGAAACTCCGACAGAAAGGAGACCAAGATGGACAAGAAAGCGAGGGATGATGTCGCTAATGAACTCGCTGACCCACACAAGAAAGGTGTTGTGGTTGTTCCGTATGGAATCGAACTCGACAATGTCGGCAATCCAGTATTGCCGAAAGTGGAAGAGTACATCAAATCATTGAAAGCAATGCTTTATGAGGGCTTGATGACCCCTGAATCGCTTTATTCAAGCGAATCATCAAATAGAAGTACTGCACAAGTTCAGTTGACCGACCCACAGACTGGTCATGTCTTGTTCATCCAGTTCTGTCAAGAATTCTTGAAGAATTGGGTGGAAAGGACTTTAATCAACCCAGAACTTGAAAAGCACGGCTATAAGAAAGGAGATGCTTATATAACATTCCAAACCGATGAGGCAGACCTCGACACAGCATATCTCGAGACTGCTGATGGTCATGAGGCAACTCCTAACAAACTTGCAAATAAGGATGGGTCAACAGCGATAACCACAGATGATGACCCATACAGCACACACAAAAACAAGAATGAATAATCATGGTAAAGCAAATTCAAACAATCGATGAGTATTATGATCCGAACGAGGATGATGATATCTTGTTAGTTTTTTCTGCTCCTGATTATTACGAATCCGATGAACAACTGGTAATCATCGCTTGTCTGATGTTGCTGGAACAGAGATATCGGATGATGCAATCAATGACTCCACAAAGAGTGCTGGATGAGATTGACAATATCGCAAAATCTCTCAAAAAGGAACTGAAGACAACAGCCATCAGCCGTATACACTCATGTGTCTATGACTACTTTTCAGCGAAACTTCTCGAGTTCGGCATACCACAGAGTGGATATGTCGATCAGGACACCTCAATGGATGAAATTATCAAGCAGTCAATTGATGGTCTCGTGAATCAACTCCGAGATGAGCTTAAAACAAAGACCTTGTTCTTCATAGACAATATGAGCAACTCCGACTTTGATATTCTGCCTAACTTCAAGAGGGCAGTAAAGAAACTCACCGATGCTGTGGGAGTCAATCTTATATATTCAAAGGAAAAGTCCTTGAGAAATATTGAGGAGTTTGTATATGATGAGGATGTCCTTTGGCTTTGGGTCACAAAGATGGACTCAAAGGTCTGTGAATGGTGCAGAGAGCAAGAGATGAAGCCACCAAGACCACTAAAGGATATGCCGTTGGACCATCCGAAAGGAAGATGCACAAAAGTGCCACTTTGGACAGCATACAACTCCAAATATACAAGACTTTGGGATATTGATGAATTATGATTACTATTTTTCAAACTGGAGAATTTGATTATTCAGACATTGGAATCGACAAGCCAGTCAAATACACAATGGACAGCCTCATGGAGGTTGCATCAAGAACATCCAAGGTAAATGTCACAAAAGAGCATACCAAGGAAGTAATTGATGAGATGTCCAATTTCATAGTCAAAGATGGCTTGTTGATGGCAGAAGAACCGAACAGTCTCGAACTAAAGGGAATGGGCTTCAGCCCAGTATTCGTATATGATTTATACGATATGGGCGAGTATTACGAGCCAAGGAACATTCAGATGACCGAGATTGGGTATACAAAAACTCCAAGGACACAGATAGTGTACAACAGCATTATCGCTCCGAATGGTGAAAGCATGGTAGACAATACTGAAATACAAAAATTCATACAAAAGAATAACGAGCTTCAAGAGAACATAGGAGTTCTGAAGAATCAGAACAAGCAACTCTCAAAGAAGTTGAAAGAAAAAGAAAAGGAGATTGAAAATATCAAAAAGAGTTACTCTGACACCGATGAGAAACTGAAAGAGTATGACTCTTTGAAAAAAATTGAAGCCTCTTACAACAAGTTAATCTCCTCAAAAAGAGATGACTTGATAAAACAGATTTGTGGCAAGGACAAGAAACAAGCAGAGAAATTTGCCGAGTATTCTGTCGAGCAACTTGAAACCACAGTCGAATTGCTGAAAGGCAAAAAAGGAGGCAAAGGTGTAACTCCTCAAGATACCGATGTAGATGATGGCAATGACCCAAACCCTGATGATGAGGGTGGCGATGAGGATGTCTATACCGATGAACAATTTGAAGAAGATTTTAAAAATTCAGGATTATAAATTATGGCTTACATTAGAGACCAAAACCCATATGAAGTAGACTTACCTTTCGATGTTGTCGAGGGTAATTATACTGTACAAGAATCTGCAATTGGTACTGCTGGTAATGAGGCTGTAGGTTACTTCGCTTCACCAGTACACAAAGGAGATTTTGTTAAACTCACTTCCAACCCTTGGGAAGTTGCAGTCGCTGGAAACGGCGATACCATCATAGGGGAAGTCATTGACAACCCACAATGGTATGGTGACAGACCACAAGCATCTGCTACCGATGGTAACTACACTCGTAGGAAAGCAACCATCAGACTTTGGGGTGACTATGTGAGAAACATAACTCTCAAAGCAGACAACTCTGCCGTTGCCGTTGGTGACTCAATCAAATATACTGGCTCAAACAAGTTCGACAAGAACTCCAATACTACTGACAGTATTGCATTAGAACCAGCACAAGCCAACAAAGGTACTAAAATTGCAGTACTCCTCGGATACAGAGGATTATAAATTTTCATTTTTTAGGAGATAATTAAGATATGCCAATTATAACTTTATCTGCAGAGCAAATGCTCCGTAAGGAATTTGTCGAAAGGGCTATCCTTACTAAAATGAAACCACAACTCTACTTCTTGGATATCTTCCCAGTAGTGGACTTGCAAGGTTCAACCAACTTTACTCACTTCATTGATGACAAAAATGCTGAAGATGACATTCAGAATGGTGTAATGTCTGAACCATTACCAGTTACTGAACTGTCCGAGTTAACCAAAATCGACATCAGTCCTATCAGCAAAAAGGTAGGAGACACCTATCAGTTCGGTTATGCTTTCGAGTATTCTGAAGCCAAACTGAAAGAAAACGGATTTGTTGATGAAGTTGCTCGTGCTATCGACAGAATGGCTTATGGTATGGCTAGAAAGGTCAACAATGATATCTTCAATATCATGGATACCTATGCACAAAGTGGTATCACCTTAAACGATGGTCAATGGGATGACTCTACCCAAATCAACGATGACTTAATCGACTTGAAGTACAAGTTTGAAGACCAAACCTTCCAAGAGTACAATCTTACCGATATGTACTTGAACACCAAACAAGTCAGAGAAGCCAACAAGTTCTATAAAGCACTCAATGGTGGTTTCGACATCACAGACTGTGAGGGTATCGAGTTACACAACACTAAAACCACAGTAACAGCGGGAACTGCTTATTGTATCGACAGAAATGTCAAACCGATTACCATCTACAAGAATGTAAATCCAAAGCATTCAACCTTATCCAACCCAATAAGTGGTTTAATCAATGTAAATACCTATCAGCAAGACAAATATCCATTTAAGAAAGGAATGGAGGTTTGGGCTGAAATGGGTATCGCTGTAAAGCACACAAATGCCATTTTAAAACAAACAGGCTTATAGGTGGTCTTAAATGACTTTAAGATACACCTTTCCACACCTTTTTTATGCTAACAAGATTAACAAAAAAAGGCTGTACCAAGTATTAGTCGATTTGGATACTGCTACTGGTGGAGAATCAGTAGACATATCAGCAATCAAAGAGGCTATCGGAAAAGCAAGTGGCGAGGGTGCTGGAGGTATCCTAAAGGATGTCGCTGACCTTAAAACCGATGTCGGAGCATCTGATTCTGCTGGATTAAAGAAAAGATGCAAAGACTTGGAAGATGCCATCGGTGATGCAGACACCGAGGGAACAATCCTCGCTAGGATAAAAGCATTGGAAGATGCCACTTAAATTTAAATTCTTTGAGATTTTTAGGGGAGGGAAAATCCCCAACCCTCAAAACCTCTATCATCAATTAGAAGATTTGCAGAAACAAATCGACAACGGTTCAGATCCAGTTCCACCAGTCAGAGAAGATATCAAACTGACAAAAACTGGTCTTAAAAAAGCATTCGGAGACCCCAAGGATTTTCAATCTATCGGAATTGTGCGAAACACCGAGGGGAGTTATCTAATCGTTTCAGATGGCAAACAGTACAAACACATAGCATTAGAGAATATTTAAAATGAAATTAAAAGCGAGAGAATACTACAAGATACTTCATTTCCTTGAAGTGGAAACAATGGACAGATTCTACCCAGTCGAGGAGTATTTCTATGAGGTAGATGGGGAAACTGGAGAAGAAGTGCCAGTTGCCTATGAGGGAGATTCTTTCCTTTTTGAAACAAACCGAGAGTATTTTACTGGCTTCGATTATGTCGAGGTTCTCTTGGAGTCATCTGTAGCACATCCAATTTCACAAATCAAGCTCAATCTTTCAGAATATGTCAAGGGATATGATCCGATTGTCATTCTTGATGCCGAGGGAGAGGGAAATCTCCCAGTAGATGAACCTAAAAAATTAGTGTTCAGAATCCTCAAGTCACAGACAATGAGTGAGGCATCTAGAAATCTCACAAACATCAAATCCATTGAACTGACTACTCCAAACAATACGGATTTCAAGATATATGATATCTGTTTCCGTGATGATAATGCGATGTTTTCGCTGGAGCAGTTAGACCAGTTCTATGAGAATGGTAAGTATTATATCCGTTCAAGACTTCATATGGATGAAGTTCCAGTAGAACTCGAAGACCATATCTATACAGCCTCTGCTGGATACGCTTGGATGTCCGTTTGGGAATACGAAGCTCGTGTGATGAAAGACACACAAAAAAATGCTCAAAACTACGGACAATGGCTGTTCGCCCAAGTAGATGATGCTATAGAGTTATACAAGATAGCAAACGGCATTGCTGATGATGAAGAAATGTTTGTCATGTATGAACTGACAACATCAAGGAGAATTAAATGGTAGTAACTGGGATTAGCCGATTCGAGAAAATACTCGTAACTCTCCGAGACATCATCCAAGACTCAAAGGAGTTCAAAGACATCCCAGTTTATTTCGATGACAGTCAAATGAACCCTAATATTTCACTTCCAGCCATCTCGTTTAAAATAGGACAAAAGGAAGTGTTGAGTTCTTCTGCATTGTGTACGGAATATTCTCGCAGACTGGAAATCAGACTGCATACGGAAACCCTAGACAAGAACAAGTTGCTGTCAGAATTATGGAGTTACGAAGAGCAACTGGTTTCCGTGATAAATCAAGCAAAGATGCAAGGCTTGATTCCTGATTATTTTGATATAGTTGAGACTGGATCTTCTCAAATATATGCATTGATGTTCAATGCCAAAAAGGAAGCCAACCAGTTCAATATGATTTTTTTCTCGAATCTTTTAAAGGTTCGATTTGTTATTAGGTACGAAATATGAAATTCAAATTTAAAGGCGAAGACAATACATTCTGCATTGAACTTCTTGCTTACAAATTAGTTCCAAGAGATGAATATCTCATGAATGGACAAGTTATAGATGTTCCTAACGATTTAAAAGTTGTAATTAATGCGTTAGATGCGAGTGGTGTCTTTGAAAGAGTTCAAGAGACTAAAAAAGTTAAAAAAGAGGATAAATAATTATGGTTCGTGAAGTTGCTCCAAACTTATCTTATCACTATTGGTTTTTAGGAATCAGAGGCTTGGAATTGGAGGAAGAGGCAGACCCTCAAGTTCTCGTTCGTGGTTCTGAATATAAGCACGAAAGGAAAATCGAATCCCAAGATGATGAGGGTCACATGGGTACTGCAACAACTAAAATCAGTACTTATCGTTCCAAAGCATCTGCAGACCCATCCTACACAGATATGTGTCGATATAAAGAGGGCTGGGAAGACATATGGTTACTCTTGCTCGGTTCAGCACTCGGAACAGAGGGTCATGAAACTGACATCATCAAAGAGGAAACCTCAAGTGGAAGTGGAATCTACAATTACACATTCAAGATTAATGTGACCTCCCCACAAGACCCTTACTTTGCTACACTCTACAATGGATTTGCAAAAGACCCTGATGGTGATACTTACAAATACGAGGACTGCCTCTTGGCAGAATTCGAGTTAAGTGGTTCTAACGAAGATGCACCGAAATATACTGCTACATTCAGTTCCAACTATCCAAAGGTCAACCAGCCTAACATAGCAAGGACTTTCCCAGCAGTAACTGTTTTCCCTAAATCTTCCGATGTAAAAATCTACATCGCTCCAGCCAGTACAACCGATGCCAACATGACTAACTTTGAATACCCATGTTACCTCGACTGGTCAATATCAGTCAATAACAACTTGGAATCCGTTCCATGTAGTGGGGATGACTTCGGAGAGTCAACCAAGGTTTTAGGTAATCGTGAGGGTACTGTAAAGATTACTGTACCATGGACATCAGCAACAAGACATCTCGAAAAGACTTTCGAGACTGGTTCAGCCGATGGTACTCAAGTCACATCCGAAAACGATGTCAAGAAGATTTGGATTGTCATGGAAAACGGACAAATCGGCTCTTCTCAATTAAAATACAAAACAGTCATCAAAATCCCTAAAGTAGTAATCACCTCTGCTTATTCCGAGCAAAGTGGTTCAGATGCCAAACAAATAGAAATCGAGGGAAATATAGAGGAGTCAGGTACTGCCTCTTTCATCGAGACCGTTATCACAACTGACCTCGCTGATTTGCATATTGATGACACACCAACTACTACATCCCCATAAGGATGTAGTATTTTTTTTTAAATTTTTTTGAGGTAGTGAGGTACAATCCGACAAGGCAATAATAAATGGAGGTTCAAACCCTCCCACTACCATTCAATATTGAGGTATTGCGAAGATGGTAACAAAATTTGATACAAAAGTCGAATTCTGTGGTAAAAAAAGAAAATTCCAAAGATGCCCAAACAAAGCACTCAAGGAATATCAAAAGACCATAGAAGACATACAAGAAAAACTCGTGCCATTAGCAGAGAGACAGCGAGACTTTCAGTTCACAGTAACTGAACTGAACGATGAAATCGGATCTATTGACAAGCATATCGAATTGCTTGAGAAACTGGAAGATCCAACTGATGAGGAGATTCGTGAATGCATCAAGCTCACAAGAGACAGACTTGACATTCAAAAGAAAATCCACGAGGCAAGAAAGGAGAATGATAAACAAGAACTTGCTGATAAAGAATTTTATGACAAGTTGGAAGAGGAACTGAAGAAATCATACGGCGAATTTGCATCTCTGATTTTCTCTGATTTCACAATGGAGGATTTGGATGATGCTGACTCTACTGACTTGACAATCGCTCCAAGGCTGGGAGACCTATACAGACTCGCAACAACTGGAGCAAAACAGAAAGAAATCGACAAGTTATATAAACAAATTATCAAAGATTCTTTTCGCTAGAGGAGTCGGACAACTCCTCTGATAAAGAACGAGTAGATGTTCCAATCTCTTGGATGATAGAAGAGATTATGCTTGAGGAATATTTCCTACTGGTTCGTAGAATACCAGGGATTAGCCTTTCCATCGATGACTATTGGAATATGGACACATGGACAACTGGCAAGTTGTTACTGATGGAAAGAGCGATAATGGAAGAGGAACAGAAACAAATTTCATCTTCTGAAAAAGAGTATGAGGAAAGACCTGATGCCAATTCCGAAGAGATGAACGATTTGGTAGATGAGTATACGATAGTGCAATGATTTATGTAGAAGTCCACGATGAGGAATTTCAAGAATGGGCGAGTTCCGTTATAAGTAGAGTTTCAATAATGGTGCAAACTCTCATGGATATCGCAGAGATAATCGAGTTGAACACACAGAAGTTTGTTCCGTACGATTACGATAAGCCATGGGGAGGACAGCACTTGGAAAAATCATTCCAAGCCGTACCTACTGGGAATCCTCGAGAGGGCTTCATAGAAGTCGAAATTGGATACTCTTCTCTCGATCCGAGGAATTGGTTCGACTATGCCGAGTATACTCACAGAGGATATGATTGGAGAACTGGCAGACCTCTTCATTTTCAAAAGGCTACAGCACAAGCAATGTACTTGTGGACTGGAGTCACTCTATCAAGAAAAGAGGGCTTTCAAGAGATAGAAACTGATTATTTGTCATTATTTAGGGGTAGATAAGAGATATGAGTCAAAGTGGTGCAAGTATTGAGGCAATATTAAGATTGGAGACAACTCCTTTCTTGGAATCACTCACCAAAGCCAAATCAGAAGTTAACACATTCAGAAATGCATTAAGCAGATGGGGTAGGGATTCTTCTTTAGTTAGAAGTGGTCTTGACAACATCAGAAATGCATTGAATATGCTTATCCCTTATCTCCGTACTTTTGGTCAGTTAACTGATAAAACAAAGTCATTCAAACAGTTTGCAACTGGTTTGAAGATGATGAGTGAGGCTGTAATAAATCTGTCCAATGTCACCAAATCATCACAAGTTGGGATGATTCGGATAAAGCAAATCATTGAACAATGGACAAATGCAGTCAAAAACCTCACATTAAACATCAGAAATGAGACTGTTGTTGAAGAGAAAGAAGTTTCCACATTAACTCTTTTGAGGAATGCGATGGATGGTATGAAATCCAGTACAGCATCCTACAAAGCCCATCTTGAACAGTTAAGGGCTGAACAGATTAGGATGGATACTTCTACTGCACAAGGAAGAAGTAATCTTGCATTATATCATCAGAACCTTAAGGCACTCGCTATGGGTGTGGAGCAGTATAATGCGATAGGTACTCAAGCCGTATCCAAAAACAATTCTTTATCCCAGTCATTCAATAGGGTTTCATCTTCAGCATCAAACACATCAGCGAGGATGTCAGCATTGACAACACAGACCAGCCGTTTAGGTAAGGCTATGTCATCATTGAGAATGGTCGGAACAATGGTCGGCTCAATGTTGGCTTATAATTTCGCCCATAAACTCCTCGTTGCAACTGGAGAAACCATCCATGCGAAATCAGAGATGGAGGGTTACTTCAAGATGCTCAAATTCGGTCAGTCAGATGTTGACCATTTTAATCAAGTTTTGGATGAAACTGTCCAACAGTTCCAAAGAGTTAACAAATACTCATTAGGGGAAACCATTGCAAGTATTGGGGTTGAATTCAACTTAACTACCAAAGAAATGGAAAGAGCAATGGCAGTAACCTCAATGGTTACTTCAGAGTACTTGAGGGCTGGTAGGAATGCCAACGAAGCGTCTCTTGCTGTGAAAGATGTATTGCAAGGACAGTTCCAAAGGTTAAGCCGTGAGACTGGTGTAGGTAAAGAAGAACTCGAAGAGGCTGGGTGGAATGGCGATACTTCTGATGTATTATCCTTGATGGATGCATTGGAGAAAGTAGGTAAGTCAAGACATTGGGATGTCTTCGCTGAAAAGGCCAATTCCTTAAACGATATCCTGACCATCTCACAAAACAGATTTGGGGAATGGATGGCAGATATTGTCAATGTTGTTCAGCCATCAATCATCGGTGCATTCAACTCAATGATGAGTTTTGCACAAGGATTGTCCGAGGCTCTGTCCAATATGTGGCAATGGCTGAATAGTGGTTCATGGAGTTCCGTAGCAACCATCATAGGAACTGTATCAGCTGCTGTACTGGTTGGAGTACATTCTTTGACTGCATACAGAACTGGTGCTACCTTAACACAAGTAGCCAATATGGGATTGGCTAAATCTCTTACTGGACTCATATTCGGTATTAAAGCAGAAGAATTAGCAGAGAGAAGTGCTACTCAAGCTATTGGACTTAAAATACTTGGTGTTGATGGAGAAAAGGTTGCAGAAATGGGATTAACCAATGCAATCAACCAAGCCGTATTTACCAAAGGATTGGAAAAGACCACAACTGAAGCCCAAACTGTTGCAAATGAACTCTACAGCGATGTTCTTGTAGGTGAAGCCACAGCAATATCTCTCGTAAAAGATGAGGAAACTGGTGCAATTGTTCTCAAACAAGGTTTGACACTCGCTACTGGTGAGACAACTACCACTACAATCGGATTTACTGGTGCATTGGGAATGATGATTGCTGGAGAGCAACTGGCAGAGGGAGAAACATTATCACTTACTGGAGCGTTAGGTGCATTGACTGGTGCATTCCTCACATCTCCAGTTGGCTGGTTCGCTTTAGCCATTTTAGGACTTGCATCAGCATTCTATGTATTATCAGGTGGTCTCGATGAGTCTTGGGAGAAGATGAAAGAGTTCCACAGTATAATGCAGAATACTGGTGATGAGTATAAAAAAGCACAATCTTGGTTGGCTGATTACACCGAGGCTCATAAGAACGATACTGAAGCCGTTAAGGAAGCCAACGATACCTATGATGATTATATTCAGAAACTGCAGTCTGCAAGTTACTGGTATCAGCATTCCAGCAAAGCCTATGAGGGCATGGAAATGACAATGGCTACCAACAGCAAGGACATCCTCAAAAAATACGGATTGACCGATGACCAAGTTGGTGAGTTTACTGGCAATCTATCAGCATTGAATCTCGGTAAACAGAAATATTACGAAGCCGAACAAGTGCTGAATAAACAAGTCAATGATGAAAATTCCAATTTCGCAAGGGATTTGGACTTGTATCTCGGTAAAATCAAGAAGAATGGTGGAGACATCGAAGAAGCCTCCGAAAGACTGGCTGGTAATTATGCAAATTTAGCTGAACATTCCTATATAGCAAACACAACAGATGACTGGTGGGAATGGGCTTGGAACTCCCTATATGCTGGTATGGACCAGTTTTGGATTGACTGGGATATGTTTTGGGCTGACCCTCAATGGGGTAGTGCCATAGATGGATTCATCAAGGGAATTGGAAGTTTCAACGGAGTCAAAGGTCTTTTCGATGAACTGGGATTGACTGGTGATGGTTTGGTTGAGGCTTGGGATACATTTTGGAAAGATGTCACAAGTGGTCTTTCTGACTGGCAAGAGGGAGCGATCCAATTCCTCGAGCCGTTAAACCAACTCGGTGATGAGGTCAACAAGTTCCTCGCGGATCCAATCGGTTATCTCGGAATTTCATTCCCATCTGACTGGAGCATATGGAGTCTCTTCGGATTGGATACAGTTTCAGCATCAGATGGTTCATCTGACCATCCATCATTCTTGGATGACTTATCAAACATTTTAGGAATTGATGCCAACAGCATCATGCAGTTCGTGAATGACAACATAGTTACACCATTCTCGACTGGAATCATGAACGGAATCCTCAACATTCCAATTGTAGGGGATATCGTTGGGCTGTTCAGTTACATCACTAATGACAGCATTGGTGCAAATGAAAAAGGTCGAGCCATCGCAACTTGGATAGGTAATGGAATCACTACTGTCATCGGTCAAATACCTATCGTAGGTGACCTCTTAAGACTGTTAGGTCTGATTCCATCCGTGAATCCGACAGCGAACAGTCAAGGTCATGGTGTAGGTTCAAACATCAAAGATGGTACTCAAAATGGTATGGGTACTCTCGGCGATATGATTGTCCAAGAGTTCCAAGATGCATTGGCTGGTATCGGAAAACTTGGGCAACAAGCATATAATACTGCACAGAGTTGGGCTAACCAATTATGGGAGGGTGTGAACTCTGTACTGCAAAGAGCATCACCAGGGTTCTTCCATGACCAATTCAAGGCTGAATTCGGTACGGATATCCCAAATGCCATCACAGAGGCAAGTGCTGATGCATATACTGTCGGTCAGAGCTATGCCACACAGTTAAAAGATGGTGTAAATTCCGTAAGTGCAAGTGTTGGATTAAGTGGTATGGTGGAGAACTATGAAAGTGATGCTCAAATTGTTGCTGACTCTTCGCAAATGATGGGTATCAACACTACTACTGCATTTAATGAGATGGGAATGGCAGTAAATCAAACCACCTCACAGATGCAAAGTAATGTTGTAAGTTCATATAGCACAATGGATGCAAAACAGACAACCTTGTTGCAGAACATGAAAACCAAAAACACATCTGCCTACAATGATATGTATCAGAAATCCAACCAGTCATTACTGCAGATGAGAGATTCCACATCAAACATAACACATCAGATGACAAATGCTTGGAATCTCATGAAAGACAACATTGTCAAGTCAGCCCACCAACTGCAACAGCAGTCAACAGCCCACTTCAATGACTTGTCAAGCACAATCGGATCATTTTATAGGAAGATTCAGAATCCATCCAACTGGGGTGCTGGACCATCCAACTACAGAGGAGTCAGAACTGCAAGACATTCATTCAGCAGTTCAAACGGCACAGCCGTAAGGGGTGCTGGTCCGTCCAAATATAGTGGGGCAAACACAATGACCATCTCCCAATTAAAGAGAAAGTTATGCCCAAACGGTGACTGTGGCACACTCTTTGATGGGTTCAACTCAACAGATGTTGTAGATGTCCAAGCATTCCTCAACAGCATACAAGGAGAACACGGATTTGGCTGGTACGGATGGCATCACTCACACTACAGCCACATCAGAAACACATCAAACAAATGGGATACTGGTTCACCAGTAATCAACCTCGCTGGAGGCATACCTACTTCAGCCAAATTCAAGGTCGGAGACTTTGATGGTCATTCACCTAAAATAAGTTTCTCCGAGTTTGAGGAAATGGCTCGTGCCATATTCACAACAATTCCATACAAGCACTATTATGATTCATCATGGAAAGGCTCATGGCTCGGTGCTTTGCAAGCTGGTGCTTGTAACTGTTCAGATGGTGCAGATGCAATCATCGCTTTCGCCTCTGCTTGTGGTTATGGTGGAGGGCAAAAGGTTCACGGCACATGGGATGGAGAAGGTCACTTTTGGGCAGTAATCAATGGAAAAGTCTTTGATACAACTGCAATGCAACAGAGAGGAAGTTGGACATCTTCAGCCGTAAGTGGTTACGGACCATCTGTAAGGAGGTCTAATGTTCACGATGCAACTCCATCAAGCAAGGGAGATGTCCATGTCTCCGTGGTTATCGAGGGAGATGTCTATGGAATCAGCGATTTGAACAGTAAAATAGAAGAGGGAATCGACAAAGGTTTGCAAAAACACTTTAACGATTCATATGCAGTAGGATATTAATTATGAGTGAAGTACAAAGTTATTTATTTGATTTCCAAAGAGTTCCACTATTCTTTGACAACTGGAACAACCAATTCACAGTTGCCGAGATGAATGCATCCAGCAACTTCCAGTTTGTCTTCTCGGACTACTGTCCGACCAATATAGAGGACTGTCTGTCTAGTGGAGTGTTGAGCGATGATGTGAATGTCTTGGCAACTGTAGATTGCAGTTTGAAATGGGAAAACGAGATAATATCAGTCCGTAGCGATGCGACATGGAACATCAGCACAAGTGTGTATCCATTGAAAGCAGTATTCCTCCGTTGCAAAAGAACTGGCTTCGTACTGGGCTACTGCATAAATGTAAACAGTTTTGAAGTGACTAACAAGGTTAAAATAGAGGGTGGAACAATCCTTTGGAGTATAGAAGATGGCTAATCAGTTTAATTTCATAAGAGTAGATAATTTCTTGGATGACATGAACAGAGAGGAATGCTTTGATACCCAAGATATGGATGGAGTGTCTCCCAATTTCAAATTCGTTCTCGCATCAGAGTGCAGTCCTAATATAGAAGACTGCCTAGATGAGGATGGAACATTGAAGATGCCATACGATGCATCAACAAAAACTGGAGTCACATTGATAGAGACAGAGGGTGTCGATGATGGTTACTGCTCTCTTTTATGGAATAAAGGAATAAACGGCGAACGGAACATAGGACTTGCAGATTCAACAGTCTCCTACGATTTGGGAGAAGATCCAGTCAGCATCAAAGGAATATTCCTCGTTGCGATATCCAATGGAACTGGATATGTGTTGGCATACTGCATACTTGATAAAGCCCTTGAAAAGGATGGCACATTGATTCTTCCTTGCCAAGGCAGTCTTTGGAGCATAAGATATGGTGTATAAGTGCAGTAAAAGAACAACAAAGGCAAACAGTTGCCAATATGCATATACTCAAAATGCCACAGAGCAATACAATCCAAATACAACAAAGATAAGGTACACTTGGAACAATGAGAACAATGCCACATTCTATGACCCAAACACATCAGCCACATCCACTTTCACAAAGAAAAAGGTTGCTACACATTACACCACAAAGGAAACAAAAGACAAGAACGGAAAAAAGGTAACCAAAAAGGTTGCTGACAAATGGAAAACTGTATACGGCAGACCAAGAGTCCTCGCTTGTTCAGATTTCCATATGGAAATACCTACTGGGGCATACATCTATCAAGTAAAGTTCGAGGCTAGAATCAGGGTAGACTCCAATGTCGATGTACTCGCACCTATCGGAAACTTCCGTATAGGCACAAAACTCTACGGAGAAAAGTACGATGACACCAAGAAACTCTCAACTGGCTGGAACGATGGATGCTATGAGGTAGTTCCAAAAAAGACCAAGCTCACATCCAAATTCAAGACATACACCTACACAATCAAAGAGGATGATGTCCAACTCGCTAAATATACTGCTGGAGGACTCAACAACATCCAAATGGGTATTGACTTCATTTGGCAAGATGCAGAGTTCAAAGGAGACAATGGCGAGGGCAAGGTCTATGTTGAATGGGTCAGATGTACTGTAGAGTACGATGTACCCAACTATCAATTATCAATCACAAATCCAAAGGACAAATCAAACACAACCTCCACAAGTCCGTACAAAATCGATACCTACAAAGAATTCAATTTGGTGGTTCATTGCAAGAACAATGCCAAGGCAAAAGGTTCAAATCAGAACATAATCGTTGCAGTTCCATGGGGAACTGAACTGGTTTCAGCAACACCGAAACAAGGAACGTATACTGCAGAAACAAAGACTTGGACAGTTCCAGCAAAGGCTGGAGCAGATTACCAACTCAACTTAAAACTCAAAGCAAAGAAGACCGATTTGTCACACCTTGAAGTCAGAAACCATCTTCAGCCAGTATCAGCGACAACTTCAGCAAGTTACTACTACTTTGCAAATAAAACAGTTTATGATGGATACAACAACATCATAATCTCTCCAAACATGACCTTGAGGAAAAACACCAAGTCATGCATCAATGTGCTGATATTCGGTAATTCTTCAGACACAACAGTAACTGTAAACCTTGCTTGTGATGGTTCTTATACTGGAGGAACATGGTCTTTGAATGCTGACTCAAGTACAGAGGGAGTCTCGTTGGATTCACAGACAAGTACCTCTGCAACATTGACTGTGCCATCAGAATATACTGCATCATTGGATTACTGTTTCTATCCATCAAATACTGGTGATTACACATTCACAGTCTCATCAACCGATTCAAGCGAGACAGACACATTCACATTTGAAGTCATCGAGCCGTATGAATATGTGCTGAATCTTCACGGCGAAACTGCTGACAAACTCTTGATCAGGACTCACAGAATCGCATCAGATGTGGAGACAGATACAACGATAATTCCAATCACATTTGATGAGGTGGATTCAAACATGATTATGTCTGAATGCAAACTCTCAATGAATGTTTGGGAAGACCTCGACTACATCGGATGTGTACCACTCGAGCATCTCCATTTTGATCCGAAATCAACATTCAAGGATACCTTGCTCAATTCCACATACAAGAATAAAAGATATATGGGCAAGAAACTTGCAACCGATGAGGACATCACATTGAATGTAAGGCTACATCCACAACAAGTCACAACCATTCAAGGACTTATTGAAATGGACAAGCCTATCCCAATCAATGCGAACCACCTTTGCTTCGAGGGGGATGCCCTCAACCATCGCGGATGGGCTGAAATCTATAGCATTAAAGCCGAGAAGACAAATCCACATTGGTACAAGTGCGATATCGATGTTAAGTACCTCACACACAATCTTAACACTCGGTTTAAAATAGACAAGGGGCTGAAAGTTTCTGACTATCAAATAGGCTCAATGATGGGAGAAGTCCATGCAAGTGGAGAAAATCTCTCCGATGCTGACAGTTACTTTGTAACTGACACCGATGGAACATTCTACTATGCTGAAGACTACACAGAGGATGATGAGGTCATCACATTCAACGATAACGAGAGAAACAACTTCAGCATTGACAACGGACAGCACATTAGAGTAACATCAAGAAATCCAATCGCACACACATCCATCGTTTCCTATTCATGGTCATCAGTCCTGATCGATGAGGAAAGAGAAAACGATGTCTCAAGAATCATCAGACTGCTGGATAAGAACAACAAGGTTGTCTTTGAGTATGAATACGATGATATCGAGTTTGATGATGATGAGGTGACTGCAAATGTCATCTATAGGGTCTTGGATAAAACAGACACTCTCGTTGATGCACAAAAGGATATAACTCTCCGTTACAGTCCAAACGATGTCACACTCGAGGATGATGATGTTGATGAGGAAACAGATTCCGAGATAACAGATGTTGAGGAAACTGGAGAAGCCCATTTCGGTTCAACACTTCGATTGAGTTTGGAAAACAACAAATTGTCAATCGTGGATATGGGATTCAATGGCAGAGAAATCGTAGTGGATGATTTGCCACTCGTAGAGGGTGATTACTATTATCAGGTCGAATGGATAAACAACAATGATGATGCCGAGACATCTGACATTGATTGTGTATTTGATTTCGCTGTGCAAGAAACATTGCTGACAAGCACATATGCTGACAAATTCGGCAAGTTAATCATCTCTCCTTTCCCAGTTGCACATAAAAAAGTACTGTTCACTCGTGAGGCTCAAGAGGGAACTTTATACTACTACTATGATGATGGGGAAGAGTTTTCATACCTTGTCGAGCCGTACTATCAATATATGAACGGCACAGACCTCGTAACTAATGATGGAATTTCCATATTCAATTTAAACTATGGATATGAAATCGTTTACATCCAAAACGGTCTCGTGAGGTTAGGGTTCAATAGGCTGACTGGTTACTTATACCTCGGCAAGTTTGATGTCCAGTCACAAGACTATGTCACAACCCATGTTCTCCATCTCGAGAAATATGATGACATAAATCTCAATTCAATCTCTGATGATAAAATAGAGATTCAGGCATCCGACTCAACATTCACAATCTACAGAGGACACCCATACATCAAAATAAAACACGAACTGGAGGATATTTGGATAGACACAGTCTTCAATCGAGTATGGGCTGAACAAGTCGGCGATGATGATGGAACAGAACTCCCAGCCTATTGGGATTTATTAAACGATAAAAACCTCCTCGATGAGTGTGTAGGAGGCAGTAACATCAAGTCATCATGCATTGAAACAGATCCAGTCACACACAACTCTCGTACAAGCACTACATTAAGTTTCAGCGATTTCCCATCCGACATTGAGACTGGAGATGTAAAATTCACATTGAGTGGAACAACACTCTCTGAATACACGGATGAAATAACATTGGATGGAACACAGTCCAGTTTCGGAACATACTCCGTAGAGATTGTTTCCGATGGAGAACCAGTCAGAATAGACACCAGTTCACCATCAAACATCATACAAGTCAATGAGAATGCTGAATTCTTCGCTCATGTCACAGATTCAGTTTATGCTGGTGTGAGTGGAGAGACAGTTTATTTCTATGAAAAACTTGAGCCAAATCTGACTGTTCATGCATCTGAACAGATAATACAATCAACAGAATCAACTGACCTTTATTCTACTGTAAAGGATGAGGATGGATCTTTAGCGAAGAATGTGAAAGTGTACTTTTATAAGAGGAGCGATTAAAATATGACAACATATGTACCGATAGGATATGGAGTAACGGATGAAACTGGAGTAGCGAAGTTAGACCATGACATGAGTGGCAATACATTAAGTCACTCTTATACTGGAACTGGTGCTGGTGAAGTGGATATTGTGAGTTCTTTAGATGACCCAACAGAGATTAGTTCAAGTAGTGTCCAGTCAGTACCATTCGAGGTACTTGATGCAAAGGCTATTCAAACAACCATTCAAGGAAATGCAAGTTTAAGAGCAAACAGTACAATAACTGGTACAACATTAGATTTATCCACAAACGGTACAAGTGAGGGCTTACTGTATTTCGCAAACAGTAGTGGTACTAGTTACCAAATAGCAGTTGGTGATTGTGTACAATTCAATATCATTGAATATACTGGTGTTGTTAGATTAAGACTTGATGGTACAAGCAATTACGAAGTATTATATTTATCAAGTGCTTATACTCAAACAAACTTAATCCAATTAGTTAATAATGGAACTAATGTCCTTGTTTATGCCGATGGACAATTAGTATACACTTCTCCAAGCATAACTTCCGAAACAAGAACATTTAAAATAAGATTGGATACTGGTGCAACAATTAAATTGAAAGATTTACTTGCATATCCAATTTAAACTGTTTTCGTGTAGTTTCTGTAAAGGAGGAATAAATAATGTCTAATTGGACAGAAGAATACTTATGGGATAGAAGAGAAGCCGAAGAACAAAGCAGAAAAGCAATGGCAAACACAACATTAGGTAGATTTGCAAGGGCTTTGGCATCTTACTATCAAACCGAAAAAAGCAAAAAGAGGTAGTTTCTGTTTTAAGAAACTACCGAGTTCCTACTCTAAAAAAATACCCTTATGAAAAATAAAAAAATGGTGAAAAATTAATGACTCATGTAATAAATGACTTACATCACGAAATAGTTATTCATTTGGACACAGATTCCAGCAATACTGGAAACCTCTATTTGAGGACTTACATTAACGGCAGTACAACTGCACATTTGCCATCTTATGTTTTAACCCAAGATTCAACCTTTGTCATCCCAGCAAGTGACTTCTCCATTGGAGATGAGATAACAAAATTCGAGATTGTCCAAAGTGGCAGTACTCCTCTATGGGCTACTCATGAGGGTGTTGTAGTGCTGTTGAACGGCGAACAAATCCCTACTGGAAAAGTGACCACTAGTGGAGGCACGGATACTCTTGTAAAGGATGAAGATGGCAACATGGTCACGGAAGACAAGTTGTCAAACAATAAATTCTATCTCAACTTTCAGAACGATGGTGAGTATGACCTCCAAGCAGTATACCTCGGAAACGGAGGCATACAGATGGCGAAGACAGACAAAGTCCATTTCAAAGTGTCACAGCCTCCTCAAGATGATACTGGAAGCCTCGACAACAATGGTCCATATGCAATCAACTTCGTTGATGCAAAGACTCCAGCGATGACCTACAACGATGGAACAAAAGTCTATATGAGGCTGACTAAAGGAGGAGTGCCAGTTCCAAACAGAACAGTTCAGAGAGTATTCCCAACTGGAGGAAACGGAACAACACAAACAAACAACAAAGGACTCTTCTTTATCGAGAATAAGAATTATAACTGTGGTAAATTCAAAATAGGTGGACTGTTCTATGATGAGGAGAGAGGAAAGACCATAGCAACTAAATTCAGACAAATCACAATCAAAAAAGGAACTCCGACATTCACGGACAACTATGTCGGAACAAATGACACCAACTTCATAATCGGATCAAAATACAAAGCCAAGTTAAAATACGGAGGCAGTCCGATGTCAAAGGTCAAGGTGACACTCTATGTCAACGGAAAAGCCACCACAAAGACAACCAACTCTAATGGAATCATAGTATATCCATTCAAGGCTAAAGGAACATACAGCCTCAAGTTGGTCTATAAAGGAGATAAGAACCACAACAAAGTTGAACACACAAGGAAATTCACAATTGTACAATGAATATAACAACTAAATGGGAAAAGATTTATGATGAGGAAATAGGTCAGACTGTCCGTAAGAAAGTCTTCATGATCAGGGGAGATGAGGCATATGCAAAGACTACGGATATAACCCTTTCATACTCTACCCCAGTAACTGGAGATGTCAAAGGATTCAAGACAACTTTCACCATCAAACTTTATAGGAATACTGGAGCATCCAAAGTTCTCTTGTATGATGGAGATGAGCTCATCACCATGGAAGATGTCGCTGATGGTGTGTCAACTGTAACCATTGAGGATGTGTACTTATCATACATAGCACAGCATGAACTGTATGCAGTATTCAAGGGTAACAGTTCATGTTTAGGTAGTAAGAGTAAAAGACAAACCATTACTGTTCCATTGCCTAGTTCACTCGGTACTGACATTACATTCAACAGCATTGTCACTCAAATACAAGAGGGTGCATCACTTGGACTTAACATATCAGCATCACAAAGTGGTGTTGCTGTTGATGATGGAACAATCATAAACATATATGATAATGATACATTGATTGACAGCCTAGAGACTGAAGATGGTGCAGTAAGCAAGACAGTTACTGGTCTGACTAAAGGAAAACATACCATTACTGCATCAATAGATGCAACATCAACAATGAATGCAAGTAGTAATAGTTATGATGTGTCAGTAGGTTACAATGTAAGTATATTTGATTATACCAAGTTGCCTATAGCAAATGACTCAACCAACTTTATTGATGTTAGGGTATATGACTATCATGGCAATGCAATCAATAGTGGTAGTGTTACAATTAGTGGGATAGGTAGCAAGACAGTAAGTAATGGTAAAGCCAAGTTCACATATTCCAATCTGACTGATGGAAATTATAGTGCAACATACAGTAACAGTTCTTCAGAAACAATATCATTGTATGTATTTACACCAACTAACCTATCAATCAGAGCAAGAGGTTATTATGATGCAAGTACTTGTGCATACAATAGCAAAATACCTATTGAAGTTAGTGTTACTGGAATTTACAATGGTACTGGAGTCATATATAATGGTTTAATACCACAACCAGTACAGATACCAATCAAGTTGACTGGTGGTATCAACACTACATTAACACCAGTACTGGGAACTACTGGTGCTATGGCAATGGCTGAATATGTTGGTGTTGGTGCTGGTACAACTCGTGTTACTGCATCAATAGGTAACCTGACCGAATATGTTGACATTGAAGATTGCCTCGCATATTACAAACCATCCAGCGAAGCCAACCTCGACATGATTATCAAAGGTGGTAGAGGAGCATTCTCAAAAACTGGAAGTGGACTTCTATTTGCATCAGATACTGGAGGTATGCTGTGTTTCAAGACACCAACCGATAATGTTGCTACAGAAATAAAATTCACAGTTGTTGAGGTTTCAGATGCCTCTAGAATGTACTTCGGAAAATTCAATGGTCAGGTATCATCAATAACTGGATTGACAGCAAATGATGAGATAAAAATCACATACAGCACAACAACTGGCTACAAATGGTATAGAAACGGCACACAAGTCAATACATCATCAATACTCGATGCAGAGAAGTCTGACTTTGCAATAGGAATTAGTGGTGCTGGAACTGGCAACATGGGTCAAATCAAAGTAACTAATCTAACAATCAAATAGGAGTTGAAATGGCTACACATTCATATACTGATATCGTAAAGAAAGCAAAAGAAGTTAAGAAGAATGTTGAAAAGGAATACAAAACTGGGGTGGCTAACCAATGGGGATACTACTTTGCAAAGGCAGTAGTTAAACCAAAAACGGCTATAACTAAAATAACCATCACCAATGCATCAAAGCCCCAAGGAGATTACATCTCCAATCAGATAACTAAAAAAGACTACCTCGATGTGGCAAATAGGCTCATCAAATATGTCGAAAAGAACAAACAGATGCCAAACTATGTGACTTGGGGCAAAAAAAAGATTCGTGTAAGGGATTACATATATATGTTGGCTCGTGTGCTTGTCTATTATTATGACAAGAAAGAATATCCAAAGTATGCCAACATAAACACCAAATGCTGGACTAAACCTACAGAATACCACAACGATGTCTATGATTACTTCATCAAGGTCTTCGGCAGTTTCGGAGATACCATCGATGGAGCATTGGCAAAGGTAAGTGGAAAGGGGTATGGATATTACTACGATGACACCTACTCGAACAAGCAATCCATTGATAGGATGAAAAGTGGATTGGGAGTCAACTGTACCGATTCAATGCAAGTGTTCTACAATATCGTATTAGTCCTCATTAAAAAAGGCAAATACAAAAAGGTTGAATGTCTCCATGTTAAATGTTCAGGGGGCGATGGTCATGTCCGTATGAGGATAACAAAGAACGATGGCACAACCTTTTTGCGAGACCCAGCTTGTACACTCGATGAGGGTGGAACTTGCAACTGGTGTACAAGAGGCTACACATTACTGGCTATCGATCCGAGTTGGTTCATGCAAAATCTAAACCGATAATATGAGTGAAACAGAATATCATTTGAAATTCCCCAAAACACAGATAAGGTTTGAATCCGATGAAATAACTTTCAGCATCAACCATATCAAGAGCAGACTCACATCTGTTCTTTATTTCATCTTTCATTGCTATGATAAGACAGACACCGAGATTCATACCTATGTATCCCCTCGTTGGGTTATTGATACCGAATATAAAAGAAGAACAAGAACATTCACAATACCTCAAACAATCGTGGACAGAACATTATCCACACGGATAGAACTCGTTGCAATCGGTATCAATTCAGAAAACCCATTATACTTCACCGAATGTATGCTGAACGAGGGAGAAGACATAGGATATCACATACCACATCAGCAAGTCAATAAGACTGTCGGATTGCTGAACAGTCGGTATGTGAACCTTTATGACAAAGAGGGGAATTTCTTGCAAGTAATCAGACCTCAAGGAGACAGAATATCCACCAACAAACTGGATAAGTCAACTTGTACTGTTCTTGCACCACACTTTTTTGAAGAATCAGACATTGATGACCCAATAAACATCTTTATGGAGTTCATCAATCAAACAGACCAAAGAATTGATGTTTTAAGGTAAATGGATAGTAAACACATAGAAAGAGATTATTCAGCACATAGAAAGTCTGTCATTCGACCATACGATGAGTATGTCAAGTTCGAGATATTTTCTTTTGATCCGAAATTTACACAGATGTATCTCCGCGAAGACAACACTCTCAAGGATGGCACAAACACAGCCAAGACCTCTTGGAAGTCTTGGACTTGTTTCAAGTCATCCGACAAACAGAATGATATGATATTCTCCATAAATTACAATACAACAGAAACTGGAGAATATAGAGTCGACTTGATATATGAGCAGAATGATGGCATTCACAACGGCAAAACAGATACTGGAAAAGACCTCGTAGGACATCTCACAATACCGAATGTATATGACAAGGATGTCACATTCGATGGAGAGAACAATGTAATCAAGAGAAAATCCTTTTTCGTTACATTGGGTAAAGGTTCTCACAAAATGACCATCAATGTGCCTCACAACTGCTATTTTATGGGAGTGATAGTGAGGAAAGTCATCAAGTTTGTCGGAGACAATTACTTTGGAGATGCTCTCGGTTCAGAAGAGGGCAACATGGTTCTTACATCAGCAACACTCACCAATTCAGATATGACCAAACCAACGGAACTGTCTTGCGAAGTGTTCTATGATGATGCCTTTGAATGCGATGATTCACCATCAGGGTTCTTTATTGATTACCATGATGAGTGCAATTTCTATGTGAAGACCGATGATGGATCAATCAAACAGATATTTGGAGGCTATGTCTCATCCATACTGCCTGATAGCGATAGAAAGAAACTGACAATTGCTTGTGCCGACAGACTCGTGGATGGTCAGAACAAATATGTTTTAGACCAAATGCGAATGGGAGGAGGCACTACAGACCTAAAGGATACTGGATACTCCAAAGGAATGTCAAAGGACTTCGATTCATATCCAAAGGCATTGAAATATCTCTGTGACCTCCATGAAGTAACACTCGATTCAAACATCTCCAAATCCTACACAGTAGATGGAGAAAGTTTCCACGAGGGATTCACAATCACATATGGGTCATCAAAGAAAGTCAAAAAGATAACTGCCACCAATGGGGAAACTAAAGTCTCCAAGAATTATATTATGTTGAGGAACAAGGCATCCTCAAGTAAAAAACAAGTGTGGACTCTCTATGATGCATCCAAGAATGCCAAGAAGCCTATTGAGATAACCAACTATCCGTATTTGCATATTACGTACGGACTGGGCAAAGCAAAGTCAGAATATAAAACAAAGGTTACAGAAAAGGTCGACAATTCAGATACAAGTGCTGGAAGCCAAAAGTTCAGCAAGTGTGGAGTGTCAGCCGACAAGAAATATCTCATGGCTATCGGATTGCCAAGTGCTGGAAAAGATCCGAAAAGTGGCTGGACAAAAACTGTCTTCAAGAGAAAATGCCCACATTGTGGCAGTACTAACCTCATTTGGGATTGGAACTGGGGTAGTGGAAAGGCTTGTAACGGCAGATACGAGGGAGGAAGTGCAGAGGGTCATATCTTCTGTATTTCATGTGATGCAGACTATTCTGTGCAAGGATACGAACATATATCAGGCTCAAACTATCACATGGAAAAGGCATCTTCAACTGTAGCATCATCAAGAAGTGAGGCACAGAAACTCAAGAACGGACAGATGTCAGCAGTTCCATCAACAGCCGTAACCATAACCCCTGATGACATTTTCAAAGCCATAACCAAACTTGCATTCAAATACAAGTACAAGCTTGGTGGAGGCTCATCCACATACACCAGCATGAAGAAAACTGGTCATGGAGACTGTTGGGCTTTCTCTGAACTTATATTCACCGAACTGAAGAAGTATGGTGTCAGTTGTAAGATTGTGGAGTATGCAACCAACTATGCATCAAACCATCGTACAGTAATGTACAAGAACGAGAAAGGAAAGTGGGCTGACTTCCCTTACAGAGAGTATGGCTGGGGAACTCACTTTGACAATATGCTGAACAATACTGGAGGCTCAAAGAACGGCAAAAAGATTCAAGAGTTCAAAGGCAGTAATATAGGTAATGTCAAGGCTAAAACAAACAACACACAAAGCCAAACAACCACAATAACTCACACTAAAGGATACGATAAGGACAAGCCATTCCAAGGATATCTCAAAATAACATACAGCCTCGAACAATCCTTTAAAGCCAAAAAGTATAGTGTTGATGTGAAATTCACATACAATTCCACTCAAGCGAATGCGATAAATACTGGGCTGAAAGTGTACTGGGTCAACAATACTATCAAGAAAGCCACATTAAAACTGTCAAACAACAAATCCCTTATAGATTATTTAAAGCAGATTCATTCTGAAGACAGCAGATTCTTTATCCAGTCAATTCAGATGATTACTCCCAAAGTAAAGGCTACAAACAAGGATGAAGATGTCGACTGGTATAAATCAGACAAGTCCACCGATGACAACTCAAGTTGCAAGTTCAATTTATATCAGATTACATTCGATGACAATGCATCAGCAGATCCGAGTGATTTGCAGTCATGTGGAAAGTCAGTCAACACAATGTTGAAAGAGCTCGTGGATGAAAGTGGTTACTATGTCAATATGACATACGGATTGCATCGTAAAGATGATACAATCAATTTCCGTGTTGTAAATCAGAATCAAGAAAGATACACGGCTACAGAGGGAGACAACAACAATATCCTCTCTTGGAACAGCATATCATACAGCCCAGTTGGATCATTATATAACTTATCAATGCAAGTATTCAAGGTGCTGGATGGAAGTTACCATTATATCGATACTAAAGAATCCAAGTCCATTTTAAAGTATGGAGAGCAATGCACATTGCAGACATCCAACGAAGCCATCACAGAGAAAGAGGCTTACTTTAACTCCACACAATCATCCAAATACAACCCTGAACAGACATATACCTATACAATCACAGTTCCGAACTGTCCTAACCTAGAACTGGGAGAACTGGTTAAGGTGGTAGCGAATACAAAGAAACTGAATAGTGTAAAGGAAGTTAAATCAATCAAAGTCCATTTCGAGCATGACAAGATTCCTAGGATACGGACAGAGATTGGATTGGATGAACTAGCACCGAACATCCAACTGCAGAAGAATATAAGAAACTTGAGGGAGAATGCGAAGAAAGAGACAACAGAATTCAGTACTTCAGCAACACCAGTTACTCAAGACATCTATTATGAATGGGATGTGTAAATAATGACAGATTATCAAGACAGAAAGGATATAGATAATTTATATGACCTTGTTTGGGATAGGCAACTCCAAGAGGTCAAGTTTGCATCAAGGGAGGATTTAGAGAATGTTCTCAACATCATCTCAAACCTCCCAACCTCAAGTGGCAGCGAATGTTGCAATTCCATCGGAGATTTGATTGAGGATGCTCAAGACTACGGAAAATACTCCGAAACAAAATACAGTCTCTTCCGTGGCGATTGCTGGACAATCAACAATAATTTTGAATGTAGTGCATCAATAACCAGTACTGACACAGATAATCTTACAGTTACTGGAACATTCCGTACGAAGTCTGATTTGATAGGACTCTACTGGAACAGCCAGGATCCGATTAAACATCCGTACATCTCCTATGGGGAGAAATACGATTATACTGGAGTCACTTTGGAATTTGACTACGAGATGACTGGATGCAGAGACTTTGCAGATGACTACAGCGATACCAACAACCCAGTCTCATTGACCATCACCAAGACAGATGGCTCTGTCTATTATGTGAATATGTTCACATTTGTGGATGATGGTCATGTCACAATCGATTTCGATGACATAACAATCAATGGAAGCCCATTGGATGTCACAGACATTCAGTCTTTGATGATAGTGCTTATACCTACTGCCTATGTGCCGTTGACCAGTAGTGGCTATGAGATAATGTCCAATGTCGATTTCACTTGTGAGATATCAAATATCGAAGTCACCAACGGCGATTTGGAATACGAGTATGCTCCTTTATCTCCTCATAAAATAAGGCTGTGCGAGGGTTATGATGATATCTATGACTTGAATCCGTTCAGACTGTGCCGTGAGATGAGAAAGCTCGGATATGTCAACTGGCTTGACTTATATGTGGGTGCATCTCATTTCTATGAGAAAAGTGGAACAGTAGGAGACCATGTAACCGAAACAGCATTCAACCATAATCGTACGGAGAAAATGGTTCTTGATAAGAACACTCCGTTAAACACAGCATTTGCATCATGGCTGGACTGCTACTCAAGAGAACTGAAAGCCAACGGCACACCCAACTTGATTGTGAGTGTTTCGATGGAGAATCTACAGCCTCCAGCAAGTTGGAGACAGAAAACAAGTGTTGGAGATTATGCTGAAACATTATGGATACCATCCACATTCTTCTACAGTCCGTGCAACACAGAAGTTGTAACCTATATGCAATCCGTAAGTCAGGCTTGTCTCGATATTGTTGTAGCGAACGGATTAAGGCCTATATTGCAGATGGGCGAGGCTTGGTGGTGGTGGAACGAGCAAGATGATGATGGACAGCCACCTTGCTTTTATGATGATGCGACAAAGAACAAATACTATTCCGAGTTTGGTGTCAGTCTCCCAATATATGCCGTATCAAGAACTGAATACGATACTAATGTAGCCTTATGGCTGAATCAACAGTTAGTACAATACTCTAATGCATTGAGGGATGTAGTGAAGTCCTCTCGCTATACGGATGGAGAATACATGGCTTTGTTCTTCCCACCATCTGTAATGGACACAGAGAGAGTGCCTCCTTTAATGCAAGATGTAAACTACATAAAAGATGCATACAGTCCATCTAAACTTGATGTACTGCAGATAGAGGATTATGACTGGGTAACAGATGAAAGCCCACACCATGAAGAGGCTTACACTATAGGACAAGAGTTAGGCTTCACAGAAAGCACATTGCATTACTATGGTGGCTTCGTATTGAACGAGGAAGATGCTCCTCGCTACTGGACACTTATCGTTGAGGCAATGCGAGAGGCACAGAAAAGGAAGTTCGCTGAAGTTTTCGTTTGGGCTGGTTCACAAGTTAGAAGAGACAAGAAGTACATCGGACATGAGAACTATGAGTTTGTCCAGTATATCTTTGAATTCATCCATACCCTGACCATTCCGACAAAGACAAGCGAGTTGGAGAACGATGGAGATGGTACAAATCCTTTTTTAACCGAACACCAATCCTTATCGAATTACTACACCAAGTCAGAGATTGATTCTTTGATTGGAGATATTGAGGAGGATATGCTGTCATGAGTCTCATTTCAACATACCAAGGCAGAAAGACGTTATTTGCAAATAAACTCATCGACAAGGGAGTGGATGCATCAAACACGGATGGACTGACCACCCTCATCAATAAAATAGATGATATCCACACATCCAATGACATCACATTATACGGCAATAAAAAAATACTTCAGACCTCTGACAATGCTGAACTGTACACATTAATCCTCAAGGATGGAATGTGTTCACAGACAACATCCTCGCAACTTATAACCTATGAGGAACATACCTATTCAACAGACACAGTTGTCAACCTTAATGTCGGTAGCGAGTGGACAATCAAGATTGAGGGAAGCTTGAATTTTTGGCTGTCTCAAAACGGAGCAGACATTAGGAGTGGAGATTATATTTTATCCTTGTGGAGCGATTACCTCATCGGCTACGGAAACGGCGATTATGTTGTGAACCCTACACAATTAGGCACAAGTGGTATTTTCAAACTAAAAGATGGAGTGCTGAAACAAGGAAACACAACATTGGATCTGTCAAGTTATAATTTCACTTTGTCAAATATCTATAAGGTCTTCGGAAGTGGAACAATAAAGATTATGAAACCGAACGGAACAGCCAATGGCGATGTGGTGTATTTCTATAAAAAAGTAGAGTCATAGCCAACATTAAGTTGGCTTTTTTTATTGCAAATAGGTAGGTTTATATACCTCTAAAACTAATATAATACTGTAATTAGAATCATGCACTATTTTATGTGACTCGAATTAAGGAGTCAATAAAAAAGTCTATGATTCTAGTCAAATAAGTAATACTTCAGAGGGAGGAAAGTATTAAATAATACTTTTCAAATGCTCTCTCATTAGGTATATTACTTGCTAATAACAGAGGGATAAACATGACTAAAAAAAGCAATCGATGGGAGAGGTCAATTGCTGACCTATCCCCAAACACAAAAAGGAACTACAGACAAGCAGTTCAATTGTTTGAGCAGTTCCACGGCATGACCATGGATGAACTTATTGATGAAGCCTTGGATGAGCAAGATAAAAGAGTTGCTGAACACAAACTCAAAATCTATGACAGAATCCTTGACTTCAGAAGTGACCTACTTGATCAGGGCAGATATGCAACTGGAGTAGCCACCTACATCACAAAACTCAAAACCTTGTACAAGAAAAACAGAGTGAAAGTGCCATACATCCCTCCAGTCAACGAGATTGGAGCGAAAAGAGCAGAAGTAATCAGATTCGAGGATTACCTCACCAAATCAGAACTTCGCAAAGGTATCGAATACCTCTCTTTGATTATGCAAGGCAGAATGTTGGCGATGGTAACTGGAGGGCTGTCCAACGAGGAATGTGCCAACCTAAAGACAAAAAAACACTTCATCGATGCACTATACCCATACCACAAATGCGATGATGACATCGAAGCCCTCAAATGGCTGTCAGAATCCGACAATGTGCTGTGGGTTATCTGCATTAAAAGAGGCAAAACTGGAAAGCCTTTCTATGCCATAATGAACCCTGAATGTGTCCGTGTCACAGCAATGGCAAAACTTGAGGAGGTCAAACCACTTCGCTACGGCAGACAGCCAAGGAATCTCGATGAGAGACTCTACCCAACCGAGAAAAACTATTTCGGTGTATGCTGTCACAGAATCAACGATGGGCTGGGATTCGGATATACTGGTCAGGAAGAGGCAAGAGTCACACTCGATGCACATGGATCTGTTGTGATTCCAAAACTCCATCAGAAAAACTTCAGACCATCACTCGTGTCCGAAGACACCCTCATCCCATTGACAAAGGAGGCATTCAAACTGGAAAAGTACGGCGATGAATTCAAGGTAACTTTCTACGGATATGAGAATCGTGAGATTGTCTACAAGTACGGAGGCAAGTCAAGGTTCAGAGCTCATATGTTCAGAAAATTCCATGCGACTGCTGTTCGCGGAAACTACCACATCGGCGATGATGGTCTCTCACCACTTGAGATTGATGAACTTCAAGGCAGAGGCATGACCTCTGTACAAGAGACATACATCAAGTCCAACCCTAAAAAACAGAAGTTACTTTATTGTCAAGTCATCAACAATGTCAGTTTATGGCACAAGTACAGATACTCTGTCCGTGATGATGACATTGTGCTGGAGGTGGTTGACAATACTGAAGAAAACAAGAAGTTAAAAAAAGAAAATGAGAGACTCAAGCAAAGGCTCGAAATCTCTCAAGATGTCCGTGAAGACATCAAAGAACTGTTGTCTGACAGAGATATCGATGAAGTTGCCGATATCGTGTCACAACTCCTAAAAGCAGAGTTATAGAATACCCTAAATGGGCAGTTACATATATATGTAAAGGCTCATTTAGAGGTATCTATTCTATGTTTTTTAAGCACTTTATCGATGGCTTCATCCAATTCAAGGAACAGTTGCCTCTCATTGCATTCCACTCGAATGCTTAATCCCATTTTTGATTTCACTAATGTATAATCCATTTCTTTTTCACCAACTTTAAAATTGTAACTTATGCTTACCATACACCTTGATGCAGTAATATGAGGTCCAACTTGTCATATGAGTCAATCTCGTACTTGTTCATAATTCTATATATTTGTTCTAATTCTACTTGAGCTTTTTCCACATAGTCATGACATTGCCGTAACTGGAGAATCAAATCAAACTTGTCGGTCTGAATCATCTCGGCATTCTCATCAGCCCTCTTATTTATTTGATTAAGCAAGTCAACAACCTCATCGAGATTGTACTCGGAATAGTCCTTGCCAGTTAAGGTATCCTTGAAATGCCTTATGCTGGGGTCAAATACAAATCTATCAGCCATTGTTCAATGCCTCCAAACATATTTTGGCAAGTTTGTCATTCATATCCACATCACCAGTATCAAACACACAGATTTTTCTTGATTCCTTTTTTCTATCAACTATAATGCACATATGATATGGTTTCAGCCTCCATGGTGCTGAATAATATGCATAAGGCTGTTTTGGTTTCTTTTTTATTGCATATCTTTCAATTTTGATTATAGTCAATCTATAACCTCCTCCAACTTTAGGCAATAATCAATTGCTTTTTTGATATCGTTCTTGCCATTCTCCTTTTTCCCAGCACGGACAATATACTTGATGATGTTGCCCTTGCAGAATCCAACATATTCCTCTTTGGAAATCAATCCGTTCTTGAATGCCATCAATGGTGACAGACCATTTCCAGCATAATAATCAGGTTCACTCATCTTTAACCTCCTTGAATTCAAAAACCAATTGGTATGTTTTATCGTTTGTCTGTGCCTCGTAACCCATCCTCAAATCGCTGAAGTCTTCCAAATCCCTCTCGGAAAATGTCTTGATGAAACTGTCTGACAATTTTCCAGCTAATCGTATCAGCAATTTCTTGAAGTGTTGAGGCTCGTAACATTCATCAGTCATTCTAATTCCTCCTCTTTCTCATATTTGGAGTATCCACATAATCCACCATTATATTCATCTTCTAAAAAATCATCATAATCATCTAAACATTCTTCTAAACATTCAAAATCAATATCATACTTACTACAAGCAGTATTGATTAATTTTATGATTTGCAATAATCTATCTCCTCTTGCAACACCAATACAATTACTATCTTCTAAAATTAATGCTCCATCATCACTATCATACACAAAAGATAATTTTTCAGTCATTAAATTCATCTCCCTCGATTCTTCGATTGCATTTACTACAATACCAGTATATTTGCCCAGTATAACTACTATGTCTTTTTAATGTGCCTCCACAAATGCAAGGAACAGATAATTTAATCATTTTTTCAGTCATTCTAAATCACCCTTCATATTTAGAATTATTCTCTTCCAATATCCAAACAACTTGTTTTAATCGTTGTATTTGTTTTTTATAAGTTGATGGATATTTCATATTCTCTCCACAATCTCTTTTAATTGCAGAAGTTACTAATTCCAATTCTCTGATTAAATCTCCACTTGTCAGTTCATCATTGAAGTTTTTGATGAATATTTTCTTATCAATCCAATCAGTCATTCTAAATCACCATCGCCAACAATTCAAAAAATTTCCATAACCCTAAAAACACTAGAATTAAAGTTATTGGAATAAACCAACCAGTTATTTCTAATGTCATTCAATCATATCCCCCATGCTCATACCCCAAGCGAAAACAAACATCACTAATGGGATAATTCCCAAAACATTACACATGGCTTTGTAAGGGTAGATTATACTGATAATAAATAAAATCCATCCAAACAAAACTAAAAAAACTTTTAATGATTCTTTCATTCAATCACCTCGTTTCTGCTGTGCAAATGAAACATATCTGTCTCCACTTTCAAACGGATAGGAATCAATCACTCCATCCTCACAGAGGATTCTGAATATCATTGTAACCTCTCCCTCGAGGTCTCCACGAGGATGTCCGTTGAATCTGTTAATCTGAACGGCATAACTGATTGTTTCCAGTATTCTGAAAATCTCATCAAAGTCATCCAAAGCCTTATTGGTGTTAGAATATTCATATCTGCTGATGTAGTCTCTGAACAACTGTTCCTTGTTGAGTTTCTTCTCTTTCATTGATTCGCCCATCATTCTAACAACTCCTTTTTTGTAATCCTTTTATCTTTTGATAAAACCATCTTAACTGGATTATCCCAAGCATCAACAACTGGCATCGCTTTTGTAGTGTAATATTTTCCATCATCTTCGATAATCAAATCAACATCAAAAATGATATCAGATATTTTAGTCACCACAACACCTCCTAAATTCATCAATTAAAGCCTCACCTTGGATTTTTGACTCAACTGGGAAGAACCATCCAGTCTCCGTGTTGATGACTCTCCACATCTTGAAGTCTTCCTCATACACTAACTCATATGTCAATAAAATACCTCCCTAAAAAAATATGAGGGATTTGAATCCCTCTTAATGTTCCAGCACCTTTCTGCAGTTGATGTAGACCCAACCACTTCCCATCCTTTGGAAATCTCCCTTGTCGGTCAATACTCCAATGATGCCGATGGTGTCCATGCTCAATTCAATGCCCATTGCCTTTTCGAGTTTGTCCTCAAACGGAGGAATGTCGGACAGTTCACACTTGATGAAGACCATATCGTTCTCCATATCGTAGAATCCTTTTTGATGTCTGATTCCCAGTTCATCAAAGAGTTCTATGAAAAGTTTGTGCTTTCCACCATCATATTCAGCCAGTTTCTGTTTGAAGTTATCCATTTTTCTTCCTCCCTTTATTGTATTTCTTTCTCGCTTCCATTCTGTTCTGTTCCAGTTGCTCGTGGTTTTTCTTCCAAAACTGCTCATCGAATCCGAAAATTGATTTGTAAGGATAATACATACCATCGGTCTGCATCTGCATATGCCTCAACCTATCCCATAGTTGTGGCTCGTTGTTCCAAAGCCACTCCAACTCCTTGACAGATTGCAATGGACATAACCAGCAGTTGAAGTGTTGGTGGTGGTCATATACACCACCGAACTCAAATCCCTCTGCCATACATATTTCCAATGCCTCTGCAGTAGTTATACCAGCATCAACCAATGGATACTCCACATCATATGCATGATAGAGTTTCTTTGATGTCCGTTTCACTTCATCAGCACAATAATCGACATATTGTATAATATCCTCTTCCTTTCCGTACTTATCATAAAGATAATCCCTCATGGTTTCCCTTTTGATTCCAGTACACCAGCGATTCATGAATGCTGGAAATCCCCATCTCTCAAAACCTTTCTGAAGTTCTTCCGAGATGTCAAGTACTGTTATTTTAACTCCAAGTTTTTCCTCGACTTGATGGATGTGGTCCATTGCACAATCCCACATCCAATCGCCACAATCAACATAGAGTATTTCATCCAAAGGGAGACCATTACGGATTATATGCATTAACATAGCAGTAGAATCCTTTCCACCACTAAAGCAACATATGTGAACTACCAACTCTTTTCTCCGTTCAGTTCCATCTTCAGCATCTTGAGAGCAGTACAAGCTCCAGCATGGGCTTGAACCATTTCCTCATCATGTTCCATGCCCATCATTCCTTTCAACTGCTCCAGTCTCAATTGTCTCTCATTGATTTTCATATGCTTGTCAATGAGTTTCTCAAAGTCTTTTTTATCCATTTTCTAGTCTCCTCAATTAAATATACTGCAGAGGATTGATATCAGTATGGCAATTAACCATACGATGATAATTCCTCCGACAATTCCAGTTGCTATATCAACCCATAGCATCGTTATAATTCCACTCCATTCTGCTTGAATTTGATTTCAAGCACTTGATATATTGTCTTTGCATCCTTTTTCTTCATAGGATATCTCTGTCCGAACATTCTCATGCAATGTGTAATGCCTTGCTCGTGATACTCATCAAAAAGCACTTGTGCGATGTCATGAAGTGACTGTGGCACTTGTTTGGCATTCCAAATCTCCATGAAAATCCGTTCGATTTTCTTCGCCGATTTCTTGACATACTCCTCATTATAATCCTCAAGGAGCAGTCTTGTGATGTACTCGGTGTGATGGTTCGGATCATTTTCGTAGATTTTCTGCACATCAGATCCATAATCATCGAAATATTTCAAGGTCTCTTTGACAATGCTTGACCGAGATACACCATCAACACAGCGATGCTTTTGTTCTATGTCACGAGGCTTGACTTTCAGATATCTCTGCCGACCTTTGGAATCGGTACAGTTTATAACCACTCCCTCGGTTGCCAATCTGCCGTACATATCCATATATGTCTTGTTGAGATAATCAAGGAAATGTCTTATCTTAAGAATTGCATCGTATGGTGTCGGTGCAACTCTGTCTTCATACTTAACATCATTAAAATACCAGCCATACTTTTCAGTTGTTATACTAACTTTCCCTCTGCCAATGTTAAACATGGCATCAGGCTGTCTGAATCCGTGTTTAGTACATAACTTGTACAATGACTTTGGTTTATGGAATCTAGTTGTATAACATCCGATAAGCCTTATGTCAATCCCAGTATCGTAGTGAATGATTTCATGCTGGTTCAGTATGCCGTACATCTCAAAGAACAATATGCCTTTGTTTTTCCCATAGTAATCCCATATTGGAGATTTATCTATTTTATCGAACAACTCAAGGAAATGGCTGTCAGCCACGGCTCTTCCTCTAGTTTTAGGCACTATCTCAACGATTTTTCCGTTTTCGAGTATTGGATAAATGATAAGACAAGACCCATCCAGTTTCTCATATGCAATTGCATCATGGAATGTCATACTGGCATCACTTCCTACGAGACATAAATCCCTCTCATCATCGAAGTACTCAATCTTCGGCATACTCTGTACAAATTGAATATGTGGCTCACCATTCAGCCGAGTTATCACCATACTGCCAAGATAAATGTTGGACTTTTTGCATATGTATCCCTCAATGAAGTTGCCATCAGGAGTCTTCTCGCTGAACGGCTTCAGATATTTTGGTTTGCAGTCACCGAAAAATGCTGTCGCTTCTTCCTTGTTCATTGTTTCACCTCGTGAACATCCATAACAATTTTATAGTGTCTATTAAGTGGACTTGGATAAACTGCAAAGGGATGTCTCTGTGCATACGGATATTCCGTTTCACATTCCACACTTCTAGCCTCTCCAATAAATACAATGCCTCTTCGTGGATCTTTCACACGGATTTTGTGATGATTCTCGGCATCATACTTCACTTCAAGACCCCACTCATCAATAATTATTATCATTGTTTTGTAAATTCAGATGGATTCCAAGCATCATCCAAGTGATGTATGACTTCAGAATACTTCATGAACCTCACCTTGTGATGAGTTGCCTCATCCACTTTTTTATGCTCGACCATTGGACTGTGGAAGTTCGCACGGAATCGTATCGCCATATTATGTCGACGTACATTGCGATTGAACTGTTTTATCTCCTCATCAGTCCAGTTCGGATGAATATAATAATCGGCTGAAGTCTGACCTTTCCTCTTGCCTTTGAAGTCATCGTAGAGTTGGTCTAGAGGTCGGTATCTACATTGGTTCACTTGCACACCCCAATGCCAACAGTACATTCTTTTGAATTCAAGTTCGGAGAAAGGCTGTTCAAAGTTGGTCAATACAAACACGGATGTGTCTGCTCTTCTCCATCCACCTTTATTAAGGATTTCTATTTCTTCTTCTCGCTTTTTCCATGTTTTAACACTCCCATCCCATGCTATTTTAGGGTATCTGAATCCAGCATCCCAAAGCATTTTTGCGAGATGGGGTTTCTTTCTCAATATTCTACCATCAAAACCACTTTGCGATTCGCAATGCAGTATTTTTCTTTGCCTTTTTAAGAGGATTAACTCTCGGAGGATGTCCTCGATATGGGGATTGGCGAGGAGGTTATTGTCATAAAAGACAACTTTCCGAGCCGTAATCTTATCTTTTATTGTTGAGATAAAAGACTGGTGTGGCTCGATGCAGTATACTCCACAAGGTTTGCATCTCCTCTGACATCCACGGCTGGTGTGGATAATCTGATAGTCAATCGGTGAGGACAGCAGCTCATAGTTTGGCTGAAATTTTTCGGCTTCCTCAACCACGCCAGTATGGACTTTGTCGCATTCGCACAGTTCCATGACTTTCTGTGGCATCAGAGAAGCCCATACCCCCCCCCACTTCGATAGGAGTATTGGGGAAGTGTTCCCTCGCCCATTGACTTGCCTCAATCACATATTTGCTCCAGTAAGTGTATAATGAGGTGATTTTAATCTCATCAAACTCTCCAGTCGGAGGTTCTTTTGATTCTGTCAGCCGATGCAAGACCACATCCCAGCCCATGGCTTGGTAATATGATCCGATTTTAAGCAATCCTATCGGCAGACTGTCTTGGTGATTGACTGATTTCTTCGGTTTAGGAAAATCAGGGTCAATCATCAAAAGTCTCGGCATATGTCACCTCATACTTGACTGGATAACTGATATCAAAGTTCTCGTGCAAGACCTTTGCCAAATCATCCATCGTTTGTCCATCTTTCAGAGTCATTCCATCTATCCATACAACCACATCGCTAATCATCATCTTGGACATAGTCACAGCCCTCAATAAACACAAAGGGAGTTTCCCTTTGGTCGATGATGTTTCCCTCGCTGTCAGTCACGATATATCCCAATCGGATCGTTTCCGAATGAGGTGTCACAACTTCAGCATTTTGATTGAAGTTGCACAGTTCCCTTATAAGTTCATATACTTTCATCGAATTCTTCAAATTCCTCACAATATTCTGTACATTCTGCATCAAACAGACTGCACCATCTGATGTCTCCATTCATATAATGATGCATACATTCCATATATTCCACCACCCAATAATCGGCTATAAATGTTGTTAGGCAAGGAGAGATGCCGTTTGAATCATAGATTCTGTTCTGAATATACCATTGTGTATTGCTGTTTGAATTCATCTCTCCAATACCAGCGACCACTTTCACTTCTCTCATGAGAACATTGTATTTGCTATGTAAGTTACAACTGTAGTTGTCACGGCATTGCCGAGGCACTTATATCTTTGAGTGTCGCTGATTTCCTCTCCATCAGCCCCATACTTTGTGTAATCATCAGGGAATGCTTGAAGCCTCTCGCATTCTCTTGGGGTTAATCTACGGATACGGAAATCCTTGTCTATAGTTCCCCAGTCAGCCTTGGTGGATAAAGCACCAGTCTGACCTTTTTGACTTCTGCCACGAGCTTTCTTTGATGTTGGATGGCAAAGCCGTAAGCCATCGCCCTCCACAATCTCATCATATCCTTTCTTCGTGTTTGTCTTCACTTTTAAAGGATGCTTATAGTTCGTTGCAGTCAACGTTGTAGACAGACCATCCTCACCCAGCACATCAGCACCTTTATGACCAGTTCTTGACAGATTCCCAACGATGTTGATTTTCGCTAGTGTTTCTGTAGTGGTCAATGTAGGGGAAAGCCCATCATCATCATATGCTCGTTTGTCTTGTTCAAATACTCCATCAACCCATTCAAATTCCGTGATGTAGGCATCATACTTTTCATCTGTGATGCCGAGTATTCCTTTTAAGGGATGCCATACTTCGGCTGGTGGAGGTGCGAAATATTTATCGGTTCTGAACCAATGCTCCACTTCAGATTCGGATCTGTCGAGTTGAGTAGCGATATCAGATACCGAAACTCCAGCAGTCTGTTTATGATTCCTTAAAAAAATCACTAACTGATTTGTATCGGTCTCATGGACTCGCTTCTTCACTTGCCGATTGAATTTGAACGGCTTCAGTTTTTGTAAAGAAGTTTTTCTGCCGATTCCTTGGGCAGATAATATTTCGCATCCACATTTTTCTCGAGAATATCCCTTAATATACAGCCTCTCTCGGTTTTGGGCTGTTCCAAATGATTTGCTGTTAAGAACTTCCCATGTAACATCATACCCCAGTTCGGCGAGTACCCCAAGCATTTTCTCGAAAGTTTCCCCTTTTCTGTGTGAAAGGAGACCTTTAACATTTTCGAGTAGTAAATATCTCGGTCGCTTTTCGGCACAAATCCTTGCGATTTCAAAAAAGAGTGTACCTCTGCAATCGGCAAATCCTTTTCGATAACCTGACAGAGAAAATGCTTGACATGGGAATCCTCCAACCAAGAGGTCAAAGTCTTCGATTTGTTTTGGGTCGATTTTTGTGGCATCTCCGAGGTCTCTGTGCCTAGGAAAATGTCGAGTGTAGATTGACCTAGCATAGGAGTCCGTTTCTGACCAGCCAACACATTCAAATTCTCTTTCTGCATTCTGTAATCCTAATTCAAATCCACCTATCCCACTAAACAGCGATAAGTATTTCATTTAGTAAATGTCCTCTTCAATTCTGATGTCATTGAAATCGGAACACTCTCCGAGTTTCTGTTGGAGAATGCTCTTCAGTTCCTTGACATTTTCCCTCATTCGATTCTTTTTTGATTGATTAGGTTCTAACGGAATACCTTTCTCCAAAGCGACAATGGTAGTCTGTATAGCCCTAATTTCCTCATTGTGTAGGTTTGACATTCCAATCACACTTCTCCAGTTCCTTAACCCTCGCTTGGGCTTGTTCGAGTGTTGGATATCTTCCGAAGTAACGAGTCTTGCCCTTAATTCTTCTTTGAACACGATATGCCTTATTCTTCTTTGAGACATTCGCTGAATAAATCCGAGCAACCCTCTTGGCTTCCTCCTCTGTAGGATATCTGCCGTAATATTTCTGCCGTTTGCCATGACCACGGACAATCCACACCTCCTTATCCTCGGTGATATGGGTTGGCTGGTGGTCAAATGGAGGCAAATCGATGTGGATGTAGTTATTTGGAGTTTCAGGCAACTCCATTGAGAGTTCCCAATCCCAATCAACTGCAATCAATCTGTCTCTTTCATAGAGAGCATCGGCAAGTCTTCGGTAAGATCCATAGTCTTCGCCGTTTCTTATTATGCGATACTTGTCTCCTTGCTTGACAATGTACCGATAAAAACCCTTGAAGCTCATATGTATCGAATCAGTTGAATCTCCATGTCAATCAGCCTCTTCAAGAAACTGATTCTGCGATTGTCATCATCCTTGAAAAGTTTCAGCCTTTCCTTTTCCATGATGAGGTCTCTCAATTGGTCATCGACATATTTCTTCCTTGTCTTATCGGTGTTTCCACCATAGAGGGCTTTGAAGTCGACCTCATCCTCGATTGCCTTTTGGAGAATCTTCGGTGACTTGTCCTCATATTCTCTGTCGATTTCAACGAGCCTTTTACTTGTTTTTTTAATCCAGTCAAGTCTGCTGTCATATTCATGAAAATACTGCTCCAGCCTATTTCCTTGCTCTTCTCTTTCATTCATGTTTTATACCTCAAAATGTAATTATTAAGATTGCTCTGCCGTTCTCTCGCTCCAAATATACTGAATTCTTTTTCATCTCCTCAATGTCCTCCTCGGTACAGAGTGCCTTTGGAATTATCAGCAGTTGTGTTTCCACCCATTGCTCGAAAGTCATCTTCTCATAATCCCAATCCTCAAGAAGTGGTGCAATCTTTTCTGCAATTTCAATATAAATGGATGTAGGTATTGCGATTGGGTCGATGTGACTTACTGTACAGTAGATTCCAGCAATCAACGTCGACAATGTCGCAACACTAATCGTAAGGGGTACGAGGCTGTCCAACCTTAATTGTTCTTTGTCTTTCAATTTTTGATATCCTCTGTCTTATGTTACTGCTTGGTTTCAACTCTCCGTAAAGGAGTTTGAGTTCCAAGACTTTTAAGTCATTCTGAATCCGTAGTTCTTCAAATATCGCTTTCAATAAAAGATAATCACTTTGGTCTAGCATATTTTGACCCCACAATTCCATCTGAATCCTGATATTTTGATCCGATTACATCTGTTCCGTATGGTCTTTCGCACATGGAGGTCAGCCGATGCACAATCATTTGGCATATGCTGTCTCCTAGGAACAATTCAAATGGTTTCTCGGAACAGTTGTACAGTTCAAGAGTGATATTGCCTCGATATCCAGCATCGATGTATCCACCAGTTTGGTGAACGGATATTCCCAGCCTTGCGATACTGGATCTGCCATCGACCTGACCACACAAATATGTTGGAATTTCCACATATTCCTCGGTTACACCGAGAATGAATTCATGAGGCTTTAGATGGTAAGAGTCTTGTGAAATGTCTATTTTTTTCCCATCGATTGTCATGAGTTCTTTGCCAAGATGTAGGTCGATACTGCAAGGCTGTATATCCTCGCTGTCAATAGGGATAATGCGAAGAGAACCTCCATAGATTTCTCTCGCAATATCGATATCAGATAATATCATCTGCACCTATCCCAGTTCTCATTCATATAATCGCATAAGAGGAGAACATATTTCCTTAATTCTCTACCCTCAAGTGAGCCTCTTCTGATTGACCTATCCCAGCCACCATGATGGGAATGCAAACCCCAACTGGACCATTCATCATCAAGGTTGAGATAGTCGCTGAAGAATTCCTTGGCTTCTCTTCTTGAGCCGAATTCGGCAACTGTCTCGCCATCGACCTCAACTGGAACAGTACTTCCACAAGTGTAAGGAATCCTTACAGTTTTCACTTTTGGTTTAGGGAGTTCATCCAACTCGTAAAGTCTTATGAATTCCCTTGCAAGTTCTTCGGCTTCTTCTTTAGTTTTGATGCCGTATCTCCAGTCATCATTTTCCCCCCAATAGATGGAGAGAAGTTCTTTTCCGTTTTTACTGATGTAGACAGTAGTGCTGTCACTTGTATAGATTGGTTTCAAGATGAGGTCATCATAGATTTTCTCAACGATATCAACAGCCTCAAGCTTTGAGAATGGACTTCTGCTGTCACACTCGTTGTTTGTTACTCTAACGATGGTGCATCCATCCTTTTCAATGGATGCCCAGCCGTTTTCTCTTTTAATCCTCATAGTTACCTCCAGTCATCATTGTCATCTGCATAGATGATACTTCTCTTGTTCATGTAGTTGCTGATGTCATGGTGTGCTGGTGTATTGTTCTCATCAATGACTTGTTCTACAGACAGAATGTTAGGACAGCCGTTATTGTAGCCCTCTCTCCAGCCGTAGTACTTGACCTTATATGTGCCGTTAGGCTTTAACTGATCCAAAACATCTCTCGTATTGAACTTTTGGAACAAGAAGTTCTCCTTGTTAAGGAAGAGTTCTCCATCCGTTGTTTTAAGCATCAAGTCATCAGCACCATGGACATCACCCCAGTAGTGTCCAAAGGTCGGTTGCCAGTCATCGACAGTTATAATCTTCTCATCCACAGATGGAACTTCATAGGCATAGTGCCATCCGACATTTGCTCCAAGTCCTCCACCAGCAACGGCAACGAAAAGGAAAATGATTCCAATTGCAAAGGCTGGTACATTGTCTTTGATTAGACCAATCAGCAATAAAAGAACCCCAATGATCAGGGGAACAAGAATCCACATTCCGTAGTAGATTGTTCCCTCAATCCATGTAGGTGGTACAAAAGCCATCAGCAGTCCTCCACTTCCTCAATCTCTTGCACAATGTAATCCCTTAAGGAATACAAAACATCTTGAGCAGTTGGATTGGCATATGCTCCCAGTCCACTAAAGAGGTCGATTGTACTGCCACTCTCCCTTGAGTTAATCAAAGAGGTCTTGCCACAGAAATCTTTGATTCTCTGATTGTGCTTGTTGATGACACAAGTCTCCCAATATTTGTCTGCCTCGCTTTTCTTTCTGAACCTTGCGAGGACTCTGCCTTTCCTTTCAACGACATATGGGAGGTCACTACAACTACTGACTTGTCTTGGCATGGCTTTAGGTACACTACCTCTTTCAAGGTATTCGACAAGTTTTTCAGCGACTTTCTTTGCCCCTCTTTTATTTGTGATTTGGGAATTATGACCAGAGTCATCCCAAATCTTTGCGATTGTACCATGTCTGTTTAAAACATGGTATGAGGAGGAGTGCTGTTCAATTGTGAATTCACTCTTGCCTTTGAGGTATTCATCTACAGTCTCGAGCAATTTCATTCCGAGAGGCTCGAGGTCACTCTCTTTTAGGAGAGGGTGTTCTTCGTAGTCAATGCTCAAAAAGGAGCAATTGTTTTCAGCCTTATTGTGTTTAGCCATAAAAGAGCATTCACCCAGTCTCCATTTGATATTATCATCGTATTTTTTCCAACTCATTGTTTCACCTTTGTGGTTGTTGTGATTTCCACAACCTTTTCATCATCTTTCAACTTCTCTTTGGTTACAGAGTTGTAGCGACAGTTTGCATCGATTCTGTCAATGTAACCAGCCATATAGCCATCCTTTGTGTAAACAACAGCGATGACTTCTGCATTCGGATCAACTGCATCGAGTTGCATCCTCAATTCTTTAGCATTCATTGTTTCTCCAGTAGTTTGTTCTGTTCCCTAATCGTTTTATTATAATAAGGCACGGCATGATAATAGAATTTTAAGGCATGGAGTTTCCCACATTGAGGACATCTCCAATAATAGATATCTGTGAATGCAAATCGGAGCATCAAAGTGCATTGAGGTTTATAATGCTCTAGTCCACAGCATCTTCCTAATCTTCTCCATGTAATGCCATATTTCTTGATTGTGAAATTGATGGGGAACAGTTCTCGGAATTTAAGGCTTAACATACAACCTCAAAAACCATGATAATTCCGTATAAAATCCATCTGACACGATGTTCTGTAGTTATCTTGATTGATTCGTGCAAAAACTCAACCTCATCATCATCTGTAGCCGTGAAAGGAATTTCCGTGCTGTCAACCCAAATTTTCAGAACGAATTGGTCCTGGTCTTTTAAGGTTTCAATCACATCATTGACCACACCACTATAGGCAATGTCATTATGTGCAACAACAGTCATAGTTTCACCCTTACTGGCTTTCTAGTCAAGCCCATCTCGTGCTTTATTGATGTGGACAACTGTGTGTAGTTGTATGTGGATAAGCCGTACTTTTTCATGAGCTCATGCATAGTCATACCACTCATGTAATCCTTTTTGAAGTCAGCCATTACATCAGTCATTTTCTCATGCTGTCTTGCATGGAAATAATGAGGCTTGATGTTCTCCAAATACCAGTCATAATCCCAATCGTGGTCAATCATCACATCTCTGACCCTTATCGCTTCCTCAAGTGTTTTGTATCTGCCGAAATGCTTTAGCATTCCATTCAAATACTTTGCCACTCGGTATTTCTGTGACAATGGGTCTTGTGAGATATGCTTTGCAATTCCCACAATTGCACAACCTCCACGGAGGCTTGATGGTTTTATAGGTACACCAGTTTCCTCAACGATTCTGCCACGGAGTCTGTAGTATTCCCCACGGCTGATGTTGTGTTTCTTCAAGATGTCATTGACCAGCAGATCAGGATTCAAGTAGTCAAGTTTCAACTGCTCGAAGTCCACATCTGAATTCCATTGGTCTCCCTCGACTATACGGAATGTCAGTTTATCTCCCATATTGTACACCATCCTTTATTACGGCTGTTCTCAAATGCTTTCTGAATGTCCATACTTTGACATCGTAGTCATCGCCCAATTCCTCGGAGAGGATGTGTAAGTCCATCATCCGTTCAGGGGTGACCATTTTGCCATTGTATGTCAAAATCTCCTCAATGCATTTGCTTTTAGGCCTTTGTTGCTCTTCAGTCATGCTATCCGTACCTCCAGTTCATGTATGTCTCCGACATCAGCATCAAAGACTTCATCGAAGTCGGTTTTGTTCAGATACTCTCCAACCCTCTCGGATGGTGTCTCTTGTTTGGAGGTCACAAAAATGTTGTAGGTTTCTCCAGCCCACACATCTTTATCCCATAGGGTTATGACTCCCAAATCATCCAATATCATCACATTGTAATCGTGAGTCAACTGGAATTCAAAAAAGACATACCATTTGCCGTTGATTAGTATTTTATACAAGACTTTCTCTTGTCGGATCATATCCTCAAGAACTTGTGGCAAAACAATATGGAATCTGTCAGCCATTTCAATCGGCTCGACACCCTTTGGTAGGTTGATACCTACATAAGGCTTAATCCATTCCACATCGGAATTTTCCGACAGCCTACTGGCTACAATATCTTTCTTACAGTTCTTATGACCAGTTAAGGTCACAATCTTCTTCAATATATCACCTCAAATATATAAGAGATGAGGTATAAAAATAAGAGTGGTCTCCTCAAGACCTCGTTGGATTGAAGACTCCACTCTTCAATCCATCCACTCTATGTATACCTCGAATTTTTTGATGTCTTTGTAGTTGATGTTCACTTTCATATCCGCGAATTTGGATTCAACCACCATCTCATTTTTACATAAATGTATTCTGTTGACATGGCGAATGTATCCCCAGTCAAAATCGATTCTGCAATCGACCTGACCCTCATTCAGCCGAAATTCCGTATGATACTTTGAAGCCTTTTTGTCACCCCACACAAAGATGGGGTACATACCTTGCTCCTTTAGGTATTCATACATCACATTCCGATTCATAGAGGAAATTCACCCACCTCAATTTCAAGAGTGTTAGGAGTCACGATGGACAGCCCTTTAATCTTTGAAATGTCATCGGAATGAAGTTTGTTTTCTCCAGTCACTCGTATGCTTATCATTTGTAGGATTTTAGTTTCTCGTTCAACAGTCTTCAGTTCAACTTTTTTAATGTGAGAGAGATCCAACTTCAAAGTGGTGCATAATTCCTCTATAAAAGAGGCTTCTGCTGATTTGAAATTCAAACAGCATTCTACATATTCATCAATACTCTTCACTATTCATCCTCCTCGATTTCAACTCTTGGAGCAATCATGCCGTTTACTGTCACTCCCATGACTTCATCACGGAACTTGTAAACAAGTGCCACTTCCCCTACATCAAGTGATACAGATTTGCTGATTTTTTTGAATTTGCACATCTGTTCGATAAAAGAAAGTGTGAATCTGACAGCCAATACATCCGTGACACCAGTTTCAGCCTCAATGATTTGAGCATATTTGACTGTGTTGGTGGAATGTATATCGGTGGTTGTATCTGACATAAAGGTTATGGTATTTTCAGACAGAACGAATTGGAATATGTCCACTCCAAACATTCCTATGTCTTTTATTGACCTTTCTATGTCATCTACAGCCACTTCTATGTGGCTAGGGAGTTGTACTTGTGGTAGGGTTGGAGATTGTACATAATCATCAGGCAATACGAATTCAAATACACGTTTGTTGCCGTTTGATGAAATGCATTCAGCATACATCTTGGTTTCATCAAACTCAAGTGTCAATGTATCCGTGTTCTTTGAGATTTTCAAGAGTTTGAACATATCTTCAAGAGATACCACAACTGAAGTGGTTTCCTCTACATCATACTCCTCGAAAAACTTCATCTCGTACTCGACATAGAAGAATCTTGCACGATTGCCATCCAATAATGCACAAGTCAAGTGATCCGTGTAGAATTTTAACTCAACACTATCAGATGCTACATCGAATACTGTATCGAAGAACACTTTGAATTGTTCCACATTGTCTATTGTTATCTTAACCATTATACCATCTCATCCTTGTAATACTTTTTCGCATCGATATGCAGATTTTCATCCACAGTCAACCTCATGAATGCTGGTTTGCTCATCGGCAATCCCTTGTTCCTCGGATACCCATCATAACCCAAGAACTGTCCAGTAAAGCCGTAGTATTTCCGTTTTCCACCCTCTGCACCCCTCTGATATTTAGAGACAAACTCACAATAGTGGTTATGTCCTTGGAGGTGCAAATCGGCTTCAACATCAGCCATATCGTAGATGAAGTTCTTCATCGCCAACATACTATTTTTTGATGTCTTCGTTCCGTGTTTGCCGTACACAATGAGGTTCTTTTCCTCTGTAATCGGCAATGTGTCGAAGAAATCGCTCCGACTGTACGGAATGTCCAGCCTTTTTGCAATGTTCTTGGTTACATCAAGATAGAAATCCTTGGTGGTTCTCGCCTCATGATTCCCAGTCACAGAATACCTGATGTATTCCTTGTAAGGGTCAAGAAGAGTAACGAGCCGTTCGATTGCATCATGAGTACTCATATTCGTGTGGTAAGGGTCAATGCGAGTTGTAGGAAGTTCTATCAAATCCCCCAGCAGATATATGCACTTGTTATCAGGTGTCTGCTCAAAAATCTTCCTCCATTTATGGAAGAAGTTGATGTCGCATTGCTTACTGCCCAAATGCAAATCAGACAGAGGGAATATATAAAATCTTTTCACAATCTACCCCACAGATTTCTCCAGTTCTTATCGCTAGGTTTCTTTAAGTCTCGGAAGTCCTCTTCGAGTTTGGTTATCCTAGCCTCCAAGTCCATGTTGTCCATGACTCTTGTCGGTGCTGGATAATCGCCATCGAGATTGATATTGCCCTCCTTGTAGTTCTTGATAAAAGACCTTGTTGTTGTCAGCGAAACGGTCTGTGTGTACACCATTTTTTTATGTATGGCATCCACTCCCCATCCTAAATCAAGCAATGAGGCAATCCTCCTCGCTTCAACGATATTTATGGGCAATATGCGACCTCTTCGGTCTACTCTTCTAAAGCCCTCTTCATCGACATCATATTCATATTTGACCATTAATTTCCTCCACTATTACTTTTGGCGATATTGGATCTGAAAACTTTCCGAGGCTTTCGATTACCTCGCCGTTCTTCAGAATCCTCCACCACCCATCAATGTATTCAACTGTGTAATTCATTCTCGCAATTCACCCATGACTTTCTTTGCAGTCACTTTGCCGATGCCTTTGATTGATATCAAATCCAAGTATGTGACATTCAACAAATCCTCAAGAGTTTCAAGCTTGAGATGATTCTTGATCAGGAGTGCTGTCTTCACGGACACCCCATCGATGCAACACAGAAATGTGCTGACAGCATCGGTCATCTTGCAGACTGGCTTGTCAACCTCTTTGGCTTGTTTATCCTTTTTGAGGATGTTCTGACTCATGTAATACATGATGGTGAAAGCCTGATGCTCGTTTTCCACATGAATCACGGAGTCTTGCTCATAGAGTGTTGCCAATCCTCCGATGTAGTTGTTGACTGAAAAGGTCTTCTGACCTTTCTTTCTGTATCTTGCATAGTGAGGATTCTCGTAATCTGAATATCTCGCTTTAATCTCATCAAAGACATTGCCGACCACAATCACATAATGATACGGATATTGTCGCATCCTCTTTGCTTGTTTGAAGACTCGACCATCCATGATTGATTGAATCATGTCATTGGCAGTTTTCCACTCGTAAACAATTTTTTTGTCAAAGATAAAATCTCCGACTGGCAATTGTCGGACAGACACATCATAATCTTTATTGACAAAGAATTGATATGCCGATTCCTTACGAGTGTCGGCTTCTCGTATGTCTATTTCCAATTGCATTATCTTTTAATTACTCTCCCTTTCTCATCGAAGTCCACAAACTTCATTTTGCGAAGAGTCCAAACATTTCCACGGAAATCACAAGCAGAGCAACTGAACCAGTCCTTTGTGACTAAAAGAGAGGGATGCTGGTCTCCGTGGACTGGACAACGGCAGTAGCCGTAGCCTTTGGGATATAACTTGATATCTCCAGTTATTTCGCGGAACACATTTCTCAAATCATTGGCTGAAATCGGATCATTTCCACCGATGACTTTAGTCTTTTTGATTCTCTGCTTTTTTTCCTCCTCCACAATCTCAATCTTCAGATAGGCTTTCTTCTGTGCCTCATCTTGGACCTTTGTGACTGGATATTCGGAAATGAAAGAACCTTCGATTATTCTGCATACTTTCCCAGTCTTCGGATGCTTTGAACCTATCAAACGGATATTTCCGTTCAGACCAGCATTAAAGTTGGTCTTGTCAAGGGTTTCATATGTAGTGTGAGAGTCATGTATCAAGAAACAGACAAAAGCATTGAAGTAACTTCCCCAATTGACACCATTGCGAATTTCCGTATCACGGAATAAGAATGGTGATATTTGAATGTATAAATGATATCCTTTAGAACCACTCTCAACGATTACACAGTTGAGACCCTCTTTTGTAAGGTAGTTTCGCATCCTTGAGACATCCTTGTATGCCTCTTTTATATCCTCGGAGTCAAAATCGAGAATTATAGTATCGACCAGCCTATTTTGAGGATATTTGCTTATATAGATATCTTCAGTTTGTTTTTGTTCGGCTAACACTTTTTTGATAACATCCTCGTTCCAATATCTGTGCTGGTGAGCAAACCCAGTTGCTCGGTCTCGCACAGTTATTATATGCTGACCCTTTTTCAGCCAATACTTATAACTCATCGAATTCCCCCTCCAAGTATGGTAAATCAGGGATAATCGGTGTTACCTTTTCAAAGATGTCTGTTGTATCCACATCGACGTCAGTTGCAAGGAATTTCTCATATTCCTCTATTTGATTTGGGAATACTCTCTTGAAGAGATTTGTTGCCTTGTCAATGAGGGATTTCTTTTCAAAGTTGGGTAAAGGTGAATCGACAGAAGAAGTCATGCCCTCGTTAAGAGCATAGATGTTGTGTCTTGTTCCATGCTCCTTACCGACATATACTAGAATATTTTCCTCCAGCAACTTATCAACCCTCTCGGCGATGTAGTTACGGCTCTTACGATACCATCTTTTATCCCTATGTTCTTTTCCGAGAGATTTTAGTGTAAACACTTTCTCTCTCACTTTCTTGTCCAGTTTGTAAGATCCATCTTCGAGTTGGCAGTACTCCATTTCCTCCTCGATGACATCCTCCCAAGTTTTGTCGCTGTCTACTGTAGGTGTAGCCTCGAATAATGAGTATTCTTGGATAATACCATTAGCAAATCGTGTTTCATCAGGAAGTAAATTTGCACTATCAAAGATATTTAGTGCATTTATGACATCTCTCTTTGAGGAAATGAATACATCGGTGTCTTTCTGCTGATAGTCCTCATCATAATACATACGATGCATCAGTTTTTGAGGATTATTGAGAATCGTTACCAACTTGAGTATGGCATTGAATTCATCTATCTTCCTAGGGAAATCATCGTGGTTCATGAGATGTTCCTCAATGCAGAACATATACGGATTGAACCAGTCATAATCGGCTGGAGAAAACTTGTACACCAATCCCTTGATGCTGTCACGGATGCTGAAGAGCAGCTCGAGTTTGTCATGATATGCACCATGATTCTCCATCAGATATTTGAAAACCACAAGTTTCCCAGTATCCAACGGCGATGGAGTCAACATGACACTTCTTGTCTTCTCTTGCTCATTGACCATCTCTTCCCTCGCTGTAGTGTAAGAGAGGGATGGATAGCCTTTCACCCATTGGTCCATTTCCTCCATAGACTCCTTGTCGACAATGCCTCTTTCAGCATAACCATCGGTGGTCAACTGCTTGAGTTTATCACGGAACTTGATTGTCTCGGCATCATCTTCAGCCCCTCCCAAATCACCGATAAAAAAAATCCAGCCAGTCAAATCCTTTTGATTGTACTTTCTGAAGAAATAAGCAACACTCTTCGCACCATAACTCACTCGTTCTTGAGGAATCATGGAAAGTGCTGTTTCCAATGTAAAAGATTTTCCTGATGCTGGGCTTCCTATGGCGATTACATTTGTGCCTTTTTCACCACAATAGGTTTGGAAATATCCAAAAAAGGCACGAACGATTTCTCGAGGCTTTCCCACTCCCAAACAATGGGATGTCGCAATTATCAGTTCCAACGGAGTCATATTAAAGTCCTTGAGGAAGTACTCGAAATTCGTGTACAGATCCAAGTACTTCTTCTCAATTTCCCTTTCGTTTGATGAATCAGATTCCTTATATTCAGTTTCAATTGCAGATTCGAGCTCGTTTTTTATTGAGATAATTTTGCCATCCAACTCGTTGGGATAGCAGTTTCCTTGTAGGATTCCCTTTAAAAAACGATGCAACTGTGACTGCACAGATGTCTGTGTAGGTGAATTGTTCTCGTGGGAGATGACCTCGGTCTTGTCTCCCATTTTTGATTCGTATCGATATCGCTTCTTGCCAGTTTGTTCGACACAGCGAATCTCGACACCATCAAGAACTTTCACCCACAAGTCTATTTAATCTCCACAACCACAATCATCATCTGAACATCCACTCATTAGCATTTCGAGGAACATTTTGGCTTTTAACTCTTCTTTTTCTTCTTCGGAGAGTTCATCGTTAGCCAGTTTGTTCATGATGTCCAGTTTCTTTATGGCTTCATCTGAATCGCCATAAACTTCAGCCATTTCATCTGTAATAGGGTGTTCCTTTTCAAGATATCTGATTATCTTTTCACAGATGTTTTCGGCTTCAAGTTTGGTCAAAGGGGTTTCTGATTCCCCATCAACCTTAAACCAAATTCTTAACAGTTCATGGTTTCCCACACCCATGGAGAAACCGTTTCCAAGTTGTCCGTAAAAATATTTGCAAGTCATTTAATCTACCTCTTCCACTCCTTCGCATTTAAGGTATGCAAATTTTCTTTTGCTACCTCCCTCGGCATATCTGCCACGGAATGTGAAGCCGTTTAAAACTTCTTTCATTTCCTTGAAATTGGTGCTGAAAGCATCCAAGCCCATGTCTGCTGGGAGTTCCTCTGCATCAATATAGGCTTCTCTAAAGAAACTGTATGATGAAGTGCCAGGGGTTATAACGAGAGTTGTGTTCTCATCCAAGCCATCGCCTTGTGGTACGGCATAGAATGGGAAAAAGACAGTTGCTAACTGACCATCATCCACTTTCACATCTCTCCTCTTTTCGCCTGATTTTTCATCCACATAAAAAGTGTACTGACCATCCTCATCAAGAATGTATTGCCTACATTTCTCGAAAGATCCGATTATGGTGAGAATAGTATTGATTGTTACTTTCCCATATGAATTCAGTTTAGGTTCTATGACCTTTTCAACTCCTAGTACAACACCACCTTTCTGATAGTCTCTCAATGAAGACAATAAGAGGTCTTTGTCGACTGGTTCTTTAGGAAACTTCTTGTCTCCTCCAGTATCTTCAATTATTGTTGCCAATTAAATAGCCTCCTCAATTTTGATTAAATATCTTTTAGGAATGCCGAGGGTCTTGAGTTCTTTTATTGCTAATTCTTTTGCCGTGTCATCATCCACAGCCTCAACAACTAAAGAATCGAGTTGATTTACTGCTGGATCGATGTAATCGCAAATGTATATATTCAACTCAACCACCACTCAAATGTTTTCCTTACCACATTACTGTGGTAATACAAGTGCCACAAGAAACGGAGGGTCGAAATCCTCATGACACTTGTATCACCACAATAATGAAGAGAGAGTAGATGTTAACTCTCTTCTAATTTGGTGATATGTTCTTTCAAAGCCTTGAAGAACAGTTCCTTATCCTCAATGATGATTGCTGATGAGTCATCGATGTAGATGCCCATCGGTTTCAGTACGGAATGCACAAGTGCATCAGCCATTTCCTCCATCTCAATCATCCTCGAGAGGGTAAAGTTCGATATAGAGCTCATTTTGAGCCAACTCATTCAGTTCTCTTTTCACAGAGAACGGCATTCCGATATCAAACAAGAAAGATTTTCTGAAGCCAATTGAGTTTGTAGTGTTGCCAGTCAAGTGAACACGGACAACAGAACAGTCTCTGCTGAACTTCACGGATTCGACTGGTGTTCCGTTGGCATCGAAAATCCTTTTAATCTTGTCGGAGAGAAGTCCAAAGGCTTCATCCTTGCCCTTGGAAATCTCATCGGAATTCCTGTTTAATTCTTTCACACCATCTTTCCATTCTTTAAACCAGTTTTGGTTCATTTTTTATCCTCCTGATATACATCAAAGATGAACTCGAAGAGCATGGTTGCCACGGAGTGTTTCCATGCCTTTTGAAATGATTTGTCGAATGCCTTGAGTTTGTAGCCGATGATTTGAAAAGCAACCTTGCAACTGGTTTCAACTTCAATGACATCCATATCCTCGAGTTTCCTCTTCGGCACGATTTCCTCGAGCCTTTCATAGACATCCCTATCTGACATCTTCCAGCACCTCATTGAGAAGTTCCTCATCCTCGAGGAGGATTTCAATCTCCTCGCTGAAGATGACAAGTTGGTCAACCGTGTTCATTCTATCACCTCAATCATATAGTGTTTGACTCCCTTGATTGAGGAGGCATTTTCAATCGCTTCGCCTTGGGTAGTTCCCATTGCGATTGGTCTGCCAAGAGGATAGTTCTTTACCTTTTCAAAGACCATCCACATCCCACTACGTTTAATGCAGACATGGGTGTACATATACTTCTTGTTGGTGAAGTAATGGTGGTTCTTGTTAATCATAAATGAATCGCCACCATGCTAACAGATATTATAACAATTGTTAAGGTAATTGATATAATTCCGAACTTCAGAGCATCCCAATTTGATGGTTGTGGGTAGTCCTCGAAGAAAGTGTTTCTTCTGTCGAGTCTTGGTTTTTCCTCGACAGTCCAATACTGGTCTAAAGCCCCAATAAAGCCTTGTGACCTAGCCATCTATAACCTCTCCCTTGCTAGGAAGAGTACTTTGAAACTGCCTTAATGCAGTCCTGATCAATTTCACTTCAAAGTCGGTAGGAACATAAGCAACCTCACCTGACTTGGTTATGAAAGATTTCATATGTCAATCACATCCTAGGGTTTTATTTAAAGAAAACATAAGTTTCTGTCAAGGGTCTCACTCCTTGTCAAGTAACTTACATTCTTTATTTTTGTAAGGTACAGTATATAAAGGTATCGGCATTCCTTTTTCAGAAGAATATATATAATATTATAACACAATAATTATATGCAGATTGCTTTTTTTAGTCAAAAAGCATCCTAGGTCTGCCGTGGTATGGTCCACTCATGACCAGTCTCACAACTGTCTCTGACAGTTTGGTCGGATCATATCATGTTATGCTTATTTTAGAGATTCTCCGATTTTCAGTTAAGGAATTTTACATTTTTTAGGGTTTTTGTTTTATAGATTTCATCTGAAAACAGTAGAATTATTTCTCAAAAATATAACAATGTTATTTCCCCAGCATTTCAAAAATGAGATTCCGAGATTTTTAGGCAAACAGATTCCTGATTTTTAGGGAAATCGATTTGAGACTTTCCGAGAAAATGAGGCTGGACTTCCCCAACTTTTTAGGCAAATCGATTTTGAATTTTTAAGCAAATTGATTTCAGATTCTGCTGAAATCATTGCAAAAATTCATAAAATTAGAGGTGTCGGAGAGTAGGGGAAAATAAAGAAAAAACCTACTCTCCCAAAGTCATGTATTAGATATTAGAAGTTCCAAGTCTACGGAGTTGGATTTGCACCAACATCTAGGGTTCTTCCGATTTTAACTCGAGTTCCTGATGATTCTCAATTACACCATCCGTAGATGTCCTCCAAAGGAGGTGATTGAGGATGAGTGTACACCCCCAGCCCTCGTGAGGCTGGGCAATGTTTCATCCTCAAGTAAACATTTGTTTTTGATTATGATAAATCACTCGCTTTTTCCTTTTTCTGAAATTATCAGCCTTTCAATTACTGAATTGTATGACTCTTTATTTGATTTCAATGACTCTAACCTATTGAAATTTTCATCGGTGATGGTGATATTTGTACGATTAGGTTTCTTCGGTTCATATGGTACAAGTTCATCCACATCATTCAACAGCCTTTCGAGTGTCTCGTTGATAGTCTCGCCATCTTCAGCATTCGCCTCAATCAAGTTTCTGATATCTTTTGTTATGCCAATAGTTTTCATGATATCATATTAGTTTTACCGATATTTAAACCTTGTGTATTTTTTACACGATTTACGAAATTTTTACGAAATTTTTACGAGATTTTTACGAACTTTTTACGAACTTTTTACGAGATTTACGAAATTTTTACGAAATTTTTACGAAATTTTTGCCAATTTTGGATCAGATTTGGGGGATTTTGGACGTTTTCAGCTGCTTTTGCCACTAAAACCAGGCACTTTTGATCCAAAAATATAACGGTGTTATATTTCGGATCAAAAATTGGATCTAAAATATAACGGCTGTTATTAAAGTTAACTTGATTTTATTAAAGTTAATTTTAAACGTTTTAGGCACGACTAAAAATTTAAAAATCAAGTTGACTTTAAAAACTGTAATTACAGTCTAGCATATAATTAATATAGTATCGTGTAATAATTACACGATAAGTTTATATATAGTCAAGACAATAAATAATACTTGTATCGTGTAATAATTACACGATAACTTATTTAAGAGGTTTTAAAAATGACTAAAAACGGCGATATTAATAAAAATACTTATTATGCTTTAAGCCCTTACTTTTTAGGGGCTTGTTTTAGCATATCAAGGGCGACAAGTGGCAAATATAAACTAACAAATAAAGACAACAACAACGGCTATTATATAGAGTTAAAAGAGGCTAATATATCTTTAAAAGTGCCTTTTAGGGCTTTATTTAATACTAATAAAAAAATAGCCCCTATTGTATCTTTAAGTTTTTCAAGTGCCTTTTATTGTCCTAGTTATTTAAGGGGGTTA